>Ga0075030_100002439_pt1 | contig 16857 bp, 18 predicted proteins | sample LitLauG_LLR_2012_FD_71393 | JGI IMG/M metagenome (GOLD analysis project Ga0075030, IMG submission 71393) | Freshwater sediment microbial communities from Pennsylvania, USA - Little Laurel Run_MetaG_LLR_2012 | ecosystem: Environmental > Aquatic > Freshwater > Creek > Sediment | place: USA... | reverse complement strand
GCGCAATTCTGCGTGTTCTTGGCTGAGCTTGGTGATTTCCGCGCCGTCTGTGGCTGCGCCTAAACGCGCCTCGACGCGTTGGAAACGATCGACGGCCTGAGCGAGCCGGCGCTCCAATCTAGCGATATCAGACATCTTCGCCGCGTTACATTGTGGAGGTGAAGATCTCCGGCTGCACCGGAGAAATTTGCGGCTGCTGGAAAGCGATCTTCGCGGCTTGTCCGGCTTCAGGACGCGAGTAAGGCACAATCACTTCCACCGCGCTGCCATTGGCGGCCTCAATGTGAAAGCAAAGCGCGTGCGCGTCGTCGGCGCGGGAGCGGCCGTCGAATACAAGACCCGCCGCGATCAGGCCGTTCTGTTCATCGTCGACGCGAAAAAAAGTGATGAGCCCGGAAATGTGGTCGGGCGGAGAGGATTTTTCGATGGGCAAATCGACATTGGCGTGAATCTGTTCGCCGGTCTTGCGCGTGCCAGCGCCGAACGGGACGAACGAACCGCCCTGTTGCAGCGCTTCATGGGCGCGATCGAACAGATATTGATAAGTGTCCTGCAGGTGGCGCTGCAGCATGGGCTTCAAACCTTTTCGCGCGCCTCGCGCAAACTGCGCGCCCGCTGTTCAACCAAAGCTACGATATGGTCGATTAGATCGGCGTTGTCGACCTTATGGTCAGCCTTTCCTGAGACATACATCATCCCTGCGCCCTTGCCGCCGCCGGTGAAGCCAAGGTCGGTCATCAGCGCTTCGCCGGGGCCGTTGACCACACAGCCGATAATCGAGAGCGTGATTGGCTCGGCAATGTGGGCAAGCCGCTGTTCGAGGGTTTCGACGGTGGCGATCACGTCATAGCCCTGGCGGGCGCAGGAGGGACAGGCAATGATGGTGACGCCGCGTTGACGCAGGCCCATCGCTTTCAAGAGATCGTTGCCGACCTTGATCTCCTCCACCGGATCGGCGGCCAGGGAAACCCGGATGGTGTCGCCAATGCCGGCCCAAAGGAGCGCGCCCATAGCGATCGACGACTTGATGGCGCCGGTGCGCAGCGCGCCGGCTTCGGTAACGCCCAGATGCAGCGGCGCATCGGTTGCTTCCCCAAGCGCTTGATAGGCGGCGGCAGTGAGAAACACGTCGGAGGCTTTGACGCTGATTTTGTATTCACGGAAATCGTGCTCTTCGAGCAAGGCGGCGTGATAAAGGGCGCTCTCCACCATGGCTTGGGGACACGGCTCGCCGTATTTTTCCAAGAGATGGGCTTCAAGCGAGCCGGCATTGACGCCGATGCGCATCGAGCAACCGTAGTCCTTGGCCGCTTGCACCACATCTTTCACACGTTGGGCGTTGCCGATATTGCCTGGGTTTATGCGAAGGCACGCCGCCCCGGCCGCGGCCGCTTCAAGCGCGCGCTTGTAGTGAAAATGGATGTCGGCCACGAGCGGAACTTTGGCTGCGCGCGCGATGGTCTTGAATGCGGCGGTGGAGGCCTCGTCGGGGCAGGAAACGCGCACAATGTCTGCGCCCGCCTCTTCAAGGCGCCGGATCTGATCGATGGTGGCCTTGGCGTCCGCGGTCGGGGTGTTAGTCATCGACTGGACGCTAATCGGGGCGTCGCCGCCGACCTCGACATTGCCGACGCGGATCTTGCGGGCCTTGCGGCGCACGATCTTCCGCCAGGGGCGGATATGGTGCAGGTCAGGCTGAGCGCCGTCCATGGTTCCTCTTGGCGTCTCAGATAGCTCTTGGGTTTGCCCCCCAACAGCCCCCGGCGCTGCAACTTTAGCTGTGCGGGGCGGGGAGCTGGGCCTCGTTGAGCGACTTAATCTCATCGATCTGGCGGCCAAGCACGGGCATGCCCGCCACCCCTAAGGGGCCCACCGATTGGCCGTTGATGAAGACCTCAAAGGCCCCGCCGTCGCGCGCATGCAAGGTCCAGCCGGGGCTGGGGTCGGGGCGATAAACTTCGCCCGCCTGCAGGGTTCTTGAAAGGAATATGGTGCCATCGGGACCGCGCGCTTCGAGCCAAGCTTGGGTCAGAGCGCGGATTTCCACGACCCGCGCCTCAAACCCGCCGGCGCTGGCTGCGGCAGGTTCTGCGGCCGGCGCGGGCGCTGAGGCGCTCGCCTCGGCAGGCGGGGCGGGCGCTGGATTTTGCGCCTGCAAGGCGCGCCAGCCGATGAAGACTACCGCCAATACCCCCAGCATCGCGGCGGCCATCCAGGGCCGGTTCTTGCCGGGTCTTGAGGTGGGACTGCGGATGGGCTTGCCGACGTCTTCGCGGGTTAACGCGCTTTCGGACTGAAATTGGTCAACGATGGCTTTCTCGTCGAGCCCGAGCTCGCGGGCGTAAGAGCGCAGGAACGCCACCGCATAGGCCTTCCCCGGCAACAGCTTGATATTCATGTCCTCAAGCGCTTCGAGGAATTCCCGCCTTACGCGAATGCGCTCGGCCACCTCGGCCACGCTTAAGCCGAGCTGGAGGCGGGCCTCGGTGAGCTTGCGCCCCGCGCGCCAGGAGGCGTCCAGAACCGGCGCGGGCGCGGCCGGCGCCGTTTGGCGCTGCTGACGCGCGTCGACCTCGCTCTCTTCTGGGCGCGCTGATGGTGACGGTTGAAGCATGTCCAACGCTGGCCCCTCCCTAGAGACCATACGGGGTTAAAAGCATATTTCGAGCCACCCATAAGGTGTAGGTCCGAATCGGAGCTGGCTCAACGCATTGCGTTGGCGTCTCACAGCGGCAAGCCTGTTTCGTGAGCGAAATCTGTGAGTTCACTGCGAAATGACGCGCGTTCGGCGTGCTTCATCAAAGTTTGCAGCGCCGCGGCCGCACGTTCTGTGTCAAGCGCCAAGGCCATACGCTTGACCGGACCTATGCCGGAAGCGGGCATGGAGAGGCGCTCAAAGCCCAACGCCGCAAAAACCATCGCTTCCAGGGGCCGACCGGCTGCCTCGCCGCAAATGGTGACCGGGAGCCCGGCGGCGTCTGCGTCTTGGCGGATCCGCTGCAGGAACTTGAGCGCCGGCGCGGAGAGAATGTCGTAGCGATCCGACACCCGCGCATTGCCGCGATCGGCGGCGAAGAAATACTGCATCAGATCGTTAGTGCCGATGGAGATGAAGCCAGCGCGCCCCTTCAGATCAGGAATGCTCCAGGCCAGCGCCGGCGCCTCCACCATGGCGCCGACCTCGATGTGCGCGGGGGTCTTGCGGTGATGTGTCTTGCCCCATTCGAGCTCGCGATCGACCAAGGCCCGCGCGTCTTCGAATTCCTGCACCGTGGTGACCAGGGGAAACATGACGCGCAGATGCCTGCCCTCGGCAGCCCTGATCAGAGCGCGCAATTGGTAGCGCAGCAGCGCTGGCCGATCGAGGCCGATGCGCACCGCCCGCCAACCCAAGGCTGGGTTTTCTTCGCGCTCAGCGGCCATATACGGCAACACTTTGTCGCCGCCCAAATCGAGCGTCCTAAACGTCACTGGTCGATCGCCAGCTGCATCAAGAACATCGCGATAGAGCGCGGTTTGCGCTTCAAGCCGCGGCAATTGCTCCGACACCATGAACTGGAACTCGGTGCGAAAAAGACCAATGCCCTCAGCACCCGCCTCCTCAAGATGGTGCACGTCGAGCGCCAAACCGGCATTGAGCAGCAACGACAATCGCCGCCCGTCTTTGGTGATCGCAGGCTTATCGCGCAGGCGCGCAAATTCCTCGTCGCGCGCCGAACGGAGTTTGATGCGCTGTTTATAGGCTGACACCACCGGTTGATCGGGACGCAGGCGCACTTCGCCTTTTTCGCCGTCAAGCACCACCACATCGCCAGCCTCAACGCGCGACAATAGTCCGCTCACCGAGCCAACCATGGGAATACCAAGCGCGCGCGCGACAATGACGGCGTGAGCCGTGGGCGCGCCTTCTTCGAGCACCACCCCTTTCAGCCGCTCAGCCCCATAATCGAGCAATTCAGCCGGACCCAGTTCGCGCGCCATCAAAATTGCGTCTTCGGGCATTGGCTGGGCCGGGGCCCCGTCGACGCCGGCGAGCGCGCGCAACAAGCGATTGTCGAGGTCTTCCAAATCGTGCAGCCGCTCACGCATATAAGGGTCGCGGGTGGCGTGGAATTTGAGCCGGTGCTCGCCGCGCACGCGTTCAACAGCGGCGTCTGCTGAAAGTCCTGAGCGCACGCCCTGACGCAGCTTGGCTTCCCAGCTCGGATCCATGGTCAGCATCTGAAAGGTCTCAAGCACGTCGCGCGAGGCCCCGGAGAGCCGGCCGGGATCGCCCTCAACCATCTCCTTGAGCCCATCGCGGACCCGGGTGAGCGCCGCCTCCAGACGCTTGTCTTCCTTGACTGGATCGTCGGCGATCACCCGTCCAAGCGGAGCATGCGGTTCGTGCAGAACCGCTGTGCCGATGACGATGCCGTCGCAGAAAGCGCGTCCGCGCAAAGTCTCGGGTCGGCTCGGACGGGCTTCAACTTCGTTCAGGCCGGTCAGATCGCCAAACGCATTGGAGGCGACCATCTCGGCCAGCACCATGGCGATGGTTTGCAACGCCTCGACTTCATCGTCGGTGTAGATGCGGTGCACGCGATTTTGCACCACCAATACCCCGAACACCCGCTCGGAACGCACGATCGGCACACCGAGGAAGGAATTGTACGGATCCTCGCCGGTTTCCGGCCGGTAGGAAAAGCGCTCGTGATGGGGCGCGTCGGAAATGTTCAACGGCTGAGCGCTCTCGGCGACCAGCCCGACCAAGCCCTCGCCATCGCGCAAGCGGGTGCGGTGGACCGCATCCGGCGACAGGCCTTGGGTTGCGAACAATTCGTGGAACCCGCCGCGCGTCAAATAGATCGAGCAAACGTCGGCGACCATGGTCGAGGCCACCATGCCGACCAGCAGGTTCAGACGCTCCTGCGCCGAACCGCCTGCTTCCATGATTTCCCGCAATTTACGCAGGAGAACACGGGAGCCGCCGATGCTTGCCGGACCAGCCATGGCGTCCGCTTTTCCTCCTTTGGCGCCGTTCTACGCGGCATCGAGTCCATAGGCGGTATGCAGAGCCCGCACTGCAAGCTCTGTATACGCCGCGTCGATCAACACCGAGATTTTGATTTCCGAAGTGGCGATCGCTTCGATGTTGACGCCCTTTTGTGCAAGCGCTGCAAACATAGTGCGCGCAACGCCAACCTGGCTGCGCATGCCGATGCCTATCACGGAAACCTTGGCTACATCACGGCGGACGTGCACTTCGTCGACACCGAGTTTTGCGCCCTCGACAATATCGGCGGCGCGCGTCGCGTCCCGATCGGGGCAGGTAAACACAATATTGCGCCGCCCCTCGCGGCGCGCCTCGGTTTGCACAATCATGTCGACATTGACGTTGGCGTCAGCGAGACGGCCGAATATGTCGGCGGCGGCGCCGATATCGTCCTTGACCCCCAAGAGCGTGACCTTGGCCTCGTCACGCGAATAGGCGACGCCTGAAACAACCTGTTTTTCCACGATCTCATCCTCAGAACATACCAACGTGCCGGGGTTCGGCGCGCCTGGCTCGACAAAACTTGAGAGCACGCGCACCGGAACGCGTTGGGCAAAAGCCAGCTCAACCGAGCGCGTCTGCAGCACCTTGGCCCCGAGCGAGGCCATCTCCAGCATTTCCTCGTAGGAAATTTTGTCCAGGCGGCGCGCTTTGGCCACAATACGCGGATCGGTGGTGTAGACCCCATCGACGTCAGTGTAGATATCGCAACGTTCCGCTTTAAGCGCGGCCGCCAACGCCACAGCAGAGGTGTCGGAGCCGCCGCGCCCGAGGGTGGTGATGCGGTTGGCTTCAGTCACCCCTTGGAAGCCCGGCGCCACAGCGATCACGCCCGCATCCATCGAGGCGGCGATGGCGCGGGTTTCGATCTCGGCCACCCGCGCCTTGGCGTGGGCGCCATCGGTGCGCAACGGCATCTGCCAATTTTGCCAAGAGCGCGCCCGCAAACCTAGCCGTCGCAGCGCCAACGCCAGCAAGCCGGTGGCGACCTGTTCGCCCGCCGATACAACAACGTCATATTCGTCGTCGAAGGCAGCGCCCGTCACTGCGCCGTTGGCGCCATCTCCAGCAGCGGCGCGCGCCAATTGAATGAGCCGGTCGGTCTCGCCTGACATTGCCGAGACCACCACCGCCAAGCCGCGCCCGGGCTTGACCTCGGCGGCGACAATGCGTGCGACGCGGGCGATGCGGTCCACGTCGCCAACCGACGTGCCCCCGAACTTCATCACCAAACGCGACATGGGATTTCCGAACTCGGCGCAGTGCTTGTTGGCGCGCCCTTAGCACGCCCGGCGCGCGGGGGATACGCCTTGACCGGCGTCATTTGCGCGCCGATGTGAGGCCGGATGGCCGACACGCCAGCCTCAACGCTCGACCCCGCCGAGATCGAGAAATTCAGCGCGCTGGCGGCTGAGTGGTGGAATCCAAACGGTCCGTTCAAGGCGCTCCATCGCATCAACCCGGCGCGGCTTGGTTTTATCCGCGACCTCGCGGTCAGCCATTTTGCAACCCAACCGGGGCCACCTCTGGCTGGCCTGCGCGTGCTCGATCTTGGCTGCGGCGGGGGCTTGGTTTCAGCGCCGCTTGCGCGCATGGGCGCAGACCTGCTCGCCGTCGACGCCTCCGCCCAAGCCATAGGCGCAGCCGCCGCCCACGCCGCAGAAGCTGGTCTCGACATTGCTTTTGAATGCACATCGGCGGAGGCGCTCGCCGCCTCGGGCGCCGAGTTTGACCTGGTGACCGCTCTTGAAATCGTAGAGCACGTTGGCGACCTCAGCGCATTTCTCGCGGCGGCGTCATGCTTGGTGAAATCTGGCGGGCTATTGGTGATTTCCACCATCAATCGCACCCCGGCCGCGCGCGCGCTCGCCATCGTGGGCGCTGAGCGGATCCTCAAATGGGCGCCGGTCGGCGCTCACGATTACGATAAGCTCGTCACCCCCGGCGAGATCGTCGCCGGCGCGCGGGATCTCAAGTGGGATGACCCCGTCGGCATCACCTATAATCGGCTGGGCGCGGGATGGGCGCTCTCGCGCGACGTCTCAGTGAACTATCTGATGGCCGGGCGACGGCCAAAAGCGCGCTAATGGATTGTCGAAGCTTTGCAGCGCAACGATCTGGCCGCGATTGGCGAGATCGCGGATCTGAAAGCTGTTGGCGCCATGGCGAACCGCCGCTTCAGCGCGCCAGGAACTCAACACCGATCGAGATCGCCCTCGGGCGTCGGAGAATTGACAAACCTCAGGGGTCTTGGATGACGTCGGTAAGCTCTTCGACCCGACAGCGCATGTACTGGCCCGCTCTAGGAGCCCGGCTCAACTGCCTTGCGGCGTCGCTGGCGCCAAACTCGACGCAATAACCCTGACCACCCGCAATTGGCGCTGATAGGCGCCCAATTGGCCATAATGCCCAGGCGGGCTCAATTGCCCTTCGATAACCAGGTGCAGGCGACCCCAGGGGCTGCGCTGGCCGCGCGCCAGCGGCGCCACCACCGCGCGCCAGGCCTCGCCCTCGCCGGCGAGCCACCAAGGGCCTTGCCCGTCATCGGTGGTGAACGCCGAGGTCTCGAAGCTCCACACCAAATCGCCGGTGTAACGCTGGACGCTGGCGGGAGTGGCGCAACCAACCAAGGCCAACATCCCAACAACAAGACTGAAACGTCGCATGGGTCAAACCTAGCGCGCGCAGCTGCGAATTCGAGGCCGTTCAGTTGAGCGGGGTCTTTTTTATCTGTGGGGCGAGCGCTGGAGGCAGCGGAGCGGCGTCGATCCCCTCTTCGGCGAGCTCGCGCGCTTGTTCGGCCGTCGCTTCGCCCCAAATCGAGCGCTCTGGGCCTTGGCCGGCGTGCATCTTGCGTGCTTCATCGGCAAACTTATCGCCGACATAATCGAAATTCTCTTTGATGTGCTCGCGCACCTTAGCGGCCATCGCCATAGCAACGGCGCGCTCATCGCGCCCCTCTTTCTTGCGCGCGGTGACCACCGCCGGCGCCATCGGCGCCTTTTCGACGTGTTGGGTGCCGCAATGGGGACACACCAGCTGGCCCTTCTCGGACTGCGCGTCGAAATCGGCGATCGAACCAAACCACGCTTCGAATTCGTCGCCGTTTTGGCAGCGGAGGTCGTAGCGGATCACGCGATCTTCTCTGGGCCTTCGAATGGACGCCCGCCCTGCCAGGCGGGTATTTTCTCACGTGTCGCGCCAACCATGTCGAGGTCAAGATCTGCAACGATGCAGCCCGGCTCGTCATGGTCGAGCTTGGCCAGGATCTTCCCCCAGGGATCGATAATCATCGAGCGACCCCAGGTTGCACGCCCGTCCTCGTGCCTGCCGCCCTGGGCCGGGGCGATCACGAACGCCATCGCCTCGATGGCGCGCGCCCGCAAAAGCGTCTCCCAATGCGCCTGCCCGGTCGGCACGGTGAAGGCTGCGGGCGCCGTGATGATTTCCGCGCCCGCCCGCGCCAGCGCGCCGTAAAGTTCGGGAAAGCGGAGGTCATAGCAAATGGTCAAGCCGAGCTTGGCGCCCATCGGGCCATCGGCCAACACGGCGCGCGCGCCGCCTGCCACCGTGGCGCTCTCACGATAGGTTTCGCCGCCGCCGAGAGCGACGTCGAACAGATTGATCTTGTCGTAACGCGCGACGATTTTGCCGGCGTCGGAAAACAAGAATGAGCGGTTGAAGACTTTGCCAGCTCCGTTGGCGATCGCGCCCGACCCCAATAACAGCCAGACCCCAAGCTCCTGGGCCGCCCGCGCCCACGCCGCCAATTCGCCCTCGTGTTTTTCCTCGCTTGAGGCTGCAATCAACGCATCGCGATCGCGATTGAGGCGCAAGGTGTTTTCCGGCGTGCAGATGAGGCGCGCGCCCGCGCTCGCGGCTTCGCGCAGCAAGGGCATGGCTTGCGCGCGGTTAGCCGCCGCCTCGATCCCTGATCGCAATTGCACGGCTGCAGCGCGGAGCTTGCGCATCAGAGCCTCGTCAACAACCGGTCAAGTCCCCCGCGCTGCTCGAGCGCGTGCAGGTCATCGCAGCCCCCCACATGCACCTCGCCGACAAAGATTTGGGGAAACGTCCAGCGTCCCGAGCGCTGCATCATCTCTTGGCGCAGCTCGGGATTTCCGGTGGCGTCGATTTCGTTCACGGTCAAACCCTTGCGCTGCAATAGAGCGATCGCCCTTGTACAATAAGGGCAATAGGCGCGGGTGTAGATGGTGACCGGCGGCATATGCGACTCAAATCTGTCACACCAACATATCTATTGGCCTAACGGAGCGCGCTAGCCCCCTGACGCATCCGCTTTTCCCTACCCAGGCCTTTGAAAATGCTGGGCGCGCGCGCAACCGAGGCGGAGCGAAAAGCCTCGCCCGGCTGGTGAAAACAGCCTCAAGCATAAGCCTTGTTTTGCGACCGAATCGGGTCTTTTGGGCCTTTCGCCTGGGCTCCCTGAACGACGCCCGAGGGACGCGAAAAGCCTTTTGAAGCGGTGCAGGCCGGCGGGACCTGGTGGGGGCTTTAAATCCGGGTCCGCCCAAAGGCGAGGCGCGCGCGCCCCCCGTCTCCGCGCCTGTCGGGGTATTTGAACATAGCGCTTCGGGGCGCTTCTGGCGCCATAAGGAGCTCATGGCGCCTAGACCGCCTCCGTTTGGTCCATTCGAGCCTCGCCTTGTGCGTCAGCACAAGCGTCGCGCCCGCAAGCGGTTTGCGGACGCAGCGTTTTTGCATCAGCAGGCGGCCGCAGATCTGGCCGATCGACTGGAAGCAATTCCACGCCCGTTCGCCAGCGTACTTGCGCTCGGCGGGGGAGGATTATTCTCGCACGAAGTTTCCAAGCGGGGCGCCCTCAAAGCCCGACTGGGCGCCATCATCGAGGTCGACCTCGCAGCCGGCGCGGTTGAGATTGACCCAGAGCGGCTGCCGTTTGCAGATCAAAGCTTCGAGCTCGTCGTCTCTGCGCTCACCCTCCATTGGGTCAACGACCTGCCGGGGGCGCTCATCCAAATCCGCCGCACGCTAAAGCCGGACGGGCTCATGCTCGCATCCTTGCTTGGTGGCGAGACGCTCAAGGAATTGCGCATCGCGCTCATCGAAGCGGAAACCGCCTTCACAGGCGGCGCAGGGCCGCGCGTGTCGCCGTTTGCGCATTTGCACGATCTCGCCGGGCTCCTGCAACGCGCCGGTTTTGCCCTGCCGGCGGCCGATCGCGACCTGACTATTGTGCGTTACGATGAACCCATACGTCTGCTTGCTGACCTGCGCGCCATGGGCGAGACCTCAGCGCTAATCGAACGCAGCCCGCAGGGGCTTAGTCGCCGCATCCTTACGCGCGCGTTTGAGATCTATCGCCAACGCTTCAGCGATCCCGACGGGCGCGTACGCGCCAGTTTCGAAATTCTCACCGCAACGGGTTGGGCGCCCCACCAAAGCCAACCCAAACCCCTGGCGCCTGGGAGCGCAAAGGCGCGCCTCGCCACAGCGTTGAACGCAAAAGAGCAAAGCGCCGGCGAAAAGCCCCGCCCCTAACGGGCAGGGCGCGTCATCGTCCACACGTGCAGCCGAGGCTTGTCGATCCCGCCGGTCACTTCAAAGCCGTGGCGCTGATAAAGCTCCACGTTGCGCTGCGTCGAGGTTTCCAAATACGCCGGCAAATGCTGCGCATCGACGCTCGCAAGCGTGGCCTTCAATATTGCCGAACCCACGCCCTTGCCTTGCGCGGACCCGGCAACCCCGAGGAAGACTAAATGGGCGTGCGGGTCGCTCGGGTGATGCTTTTCGAGCTCCTCAGCCAATCCAAGGCCGCGAAACGCGCCGGCAACGCCGGCAATCGACATGAGCAGCGGCGCAAGCTGCAACTCTTCCAAAAACGTATAATCAAAGGCTTTGCGGTTTGGCCCCAGCCAAATGGCGCTGCCCACCGCCTGCCCCTCGCTTTCGGCCAACCACAGCTCTCGCTCGGGGTGCACCCCATCGGCGACAATCACATCGAAAAACTGCCGCCGCGCTGGATCTTTCTTCCGATCTTGTCGGAGCCAATAATTCATCGCCGGTTCGTCGACGAAGGCGTCGGTCAAGACCGCCGACGCGGCGCTATTCTCATCGGCCCGCGCCGGACGCACGCTCGGCGGCGCGTTCACAATTTTTCCGAAATGCGGATCGCGGCGCGGCAACCGAGTTTTATCAGCGCCGACAATACTGGATAGCCCGGCGCGCTCTTGGCGCCCTGCTCGATCGCGGTTTCTTTGTGGACAATTTCATCGGCCCGGAATTTGTCGATGGTGGATTTGAGTTCAGGATCGGCGCGCCCGAGGCGCTCGCTTTGCCGCTGATAATGATCCTCAATCACCTCTTCTACGGCCTCCGTGCAGGCGTGCGCGGCGTTCTCGCCCATCAGCGCCGTCACCGCGCCCAAACTAAAGCCCGCCATCCGCCAGATCGGCGTCATAAGGGTTGGCCGTACGCCGCGCTCGCTAAGCAAGCGATCGAAAACCCGCAAATGGTCGGCTTCACCGGCTTCCATTTCGCCAATCACCCGCGCAGCGTGCGATTTTGCGCCGATGCGTTCAAATACAGCCAACTGACCGCGATAGATCTGCACCGCGCCATATTCGCCGGCATGATCGACGCGGATCATTTCGGCGATCTCGCGGCTTTGGGCGCTTTCACCCGGCATCGGCGGGGTTTTTATGCTCATGACTTCCGCTCCGGCGCGAAGGCGATCAATCCGCTCAGCCCCGCCATGGCCAGCGATATAAGCGCATTATAATTGGCCATGGTAAGGCCGAACAATCGCCAATGCGGGGTGTCGCAGCGGACGGCCTGGGCGACCGGGGCGCGGAAGCTTATGGGTCCAGTGTCCTGGTATTCGCAGGTTTCTGGGATCCACTTCCACTCCACCATCGTATGTTTGGCCGCCATCGCGAAACTGCCGAGATAGAGCAGCCCAATCAGGAATGCGAGCCAACGCGCATCGTTGGGCCTGCGACGCATAACCGTCATCGACACGATGGCGAACGCGGCCACGCCCCAATGCCAATCGCGCTGGGCCAAACACATCTGGCAGGGGGCTAAAGCGCCAAAGGTCTGGAAGGCGTGCGCTGCGATCAACAGCGCCGCCGACACAATAAAAGCTGCCGCCCACCAATTCGAACGCGCGCGCTCAAGCATCACTGCACCAGAAAATGCAACGCCAAAAGGACGCCCACGATCAGCGCTGCAATGAGGGCCAGGGTCAAGCCAATGCGCTTTTCGATGACCGGCCCGATCTGTGGGCCGAAGCGCTTGAAGAGATATGACACAGCAAAAAAACGCGTGCTGCGCGTGAGGATCGAACAGCCGATCAGCAACAAGAGCGAGATCCGCAACATCCCCGATGCAATGGTCACGAGCTTATAAGGCACCGGAATAAGCCCTTGCCCCAAGATCACCCACGGCATCACTGAAGCGGAATGGGCGCGGAAGTGTTCGAAAGCGCTGGTCAGGCCAAAAAGGCCAAGGATCCATTTGCCCAACGTTTCAGCGGCAAAATAGCCGATCGCATAGCCAAGAATGGCGCCCAGCACCGACCCCGCCACGGTGATGGCCGCAAAGCGCGCCCACTTATGGGGCTGGGCCGCCGCCATCGGGCCTAGCACCACATCGGGGGGAATAGGAAAAAACGAGCTTTCCGCAAAAGCCAAGGCAAAGAGCCCGCGCTCGGCGTGCGGACTCCGGGCAAGGGCGATGGTGCGGTCCTTCAGGCCATTGAGCATGGGTGGCCCGTAGCACGCGCCGCGCTAAAGGTCAGCGCGGCGGAATGCTCAAAGCTGGTGCCCCAAGTCCGACTCGAACGGACACGTTGTTGCCAACGGCAGATTTTGAGTCTGCTGCGTCTACCGATTCCGCCATTGGGGCAGCCAAGAGCGAGGGCGGAGGGTTAAGAGCCCAGGTGGTTTGTGTCAAATAGGCTGTCGCGTGCGAATTTGCTCCCAAGGCGCGGAGCCGCGCCCGCTCGCCGCCGTGATGGGACGGGCGCTCGCTTGGGCGCTTTTTAAACCATTTGCTCCACCCGATCCCAGAATGCAGCCGCCAGATCCAAGCCTGAAAAGCGCTTGAGCTCCTGGGCCAAGGTCGGCGAGGTGACATTGATCTCGATGAGCTTGCCGGCGATCACGTCAAGGCCCGCAAATACAATCCCCTCACGCCGCAAGAGCGGCGCGACCGCTTCGGTGATGGCGCGGTCGGTTTCATCGAGTTCACCGGGCGCAGCCTTGCCCCCCACCGCCAGATTGGCCCGAAAATCGCCGTCCTTGGGCATCCGCCTCAGGGCCGCGAACGGCTTGCCGTCCAACACGAAGACCCGCTTGTCGCCGCCAGAGACGGCCGGCAGGAATTCCTGGGCCAGCACCGGCTCGCGGCCGGCCGCTTCCAAGAAGGCTTTAGCCTTGGCGCCAAACCCAGGATCGCCAGGCGCCAGTTTGATCACCCCTTCACCGCCCATCATGAAGAGGATTTTCAACACCACCTGATCAAAAGCCTTCGCGAACTTTTCGAGCGCCTCCAGATCGCGTCCAACCCAGGTCTTCGGGGTCAATTCCGGAAATTGCAGGATCGAGGTTTTTTCAGAAATGTTTCGGATGCCGCGCGGGGGATTGATCACCAAGGTTTTAGCGAGCTCCAGCAAATAGGTGTTGGAGATGTAGCCCATGTCGAAGGGCGGATCTTGACGCACCAACACCACGTCAAAGGCATCAACATCGCGCACCGCAGTTTCGTGGGTCTGGTAGTGATTTGCTTGCGCAAGGCTCACCGAGACGCGATTGGCGCGCGCCTTCACCGCGCCAGTTTCGTAGAACAAATCGTTAGGCGTGAACCACCAAACTTCGTGGCCGCGCGCCTGCGCCTCCACCATGAGCGCCAGCGAGGTGTCGTGGTTGACGATCATATTTTCGATCGGGTCCATCTGGACCGCGATGCGCAATGTGCTCACGAGGCCGTCCTTGCAGTGCGCCCGTTCAGGCGCGCGCCGCGTAAATGTTCGGCGATGAGAAAGGCAAGGTCCAGGGCCTGTTGGCCGTTGAGGCGCGGATCGCAATGGGTGTGATAACGCGACGAAAGGTCCTCTTCGGTCACCGCCGCGGCGCCGCCCAGACACTCGGTGACTTGCTGGCCGGTCATCTCCACATGCACACCGCCTGGATAAGCGCCCTCTGCCGGCAGAATGTTCATGAAGCTCCGCACTTCCGCCAGAATGCGATCGAAGGGCCGGGTCTTATACCCGGTCGCGGTCTCAAACGTGTTGCCGTGCATGGGGTCGCACGACCATACCACTTTGCGGCCCTCTTTGGTGACAGCGCGCGCGAGCTTGCCCAATCCGGCTTCGACCCGGTCGGCCCCGAAACGCGCGATCAGCGTCAGTCTTCCCGCTTCGTTGGCAGGGTTAAGGACATCGATCAGCCTCAGCAATTCATCGCCATCAAGGGTCGGCCCGCATTTGAGGCCAATGGGGTTTTTAACGCCGCGTGCAAACTCGACGTGGGCGCCGTCGAGCTGGCGCGTGCGGTCGCCGATCCACACGAAATGGGCGCTGGTGTCGTACCAATCGCCGCTCGTTGAATCGACCCGCGTCATCGCTTCTTCGTAGCCAAGCAAAAGCGCCTCGTGGCTGGTGTAGACATCCACCTGGCGCACTTGGGGCACGCTCTGAGGGGTGATCCCGCAGGCTTCCATGAAATCGATGGCCTCAGAGATGCGCTCGGCGATTTCCTGGTAACGTTTGCCCTGCGGACTATCGGCGACAAAGCCCACCATCCAACGATGCACGTTGTGGAGGTCGGCATAGCCGCCATTGGCGAAGGCGCGGATCAAATTTAGGGTCGCAGCCGATTGCGCGTAGGCCTTCAGCAAGCGCTCCGGATCGGGGGTGCGCGCTTGGGCGGTGAACTCCATGTCGTTGATATTGTCGCCCCTATAGGAGGGGAGCGTCACCCCGTCGCGGGTTTCAGTCTGCGACGAGCGCGGCTTGGCGAACTGACCGGCGATGCGTCCGAGCTTCACCACCGATTTCGAACCCGCAAAGGTCAGCACGATGCTCATGGCCATCAGCGTGCGGAAGGTGTCGCGGATGTTGTCGGCGTGAAATTCCTTGAAGCTCTCGGCGCAGTCCCCGCCTTGCAGCAAAAACGAACGGCCCTCGGCGACCTCGGCCAGCCGCGCCTTCAAGTTGCGGGCCTCGCCTGCAAACACCAACGGGGGATAGGAGCGCAATTGCTGCTCGACGCCTGCCAGCAGCGCAGGATCGGGGTAGTCGGTTGGAATGTGCTTGGCGGGTTTTGCCCTCCAGCCGCTTGGGTTCCATTTCTCGCGCATCGGGCTTCCATAGCCGATCCCCGCGGACCGGCGCGAGGCTTTGCCCCACAGATAGTCCAAACCTAAGACCCGTTCAGCGCCGCAAATCGACCCGCTGCGACGCAACGCCGCCACATTGCCAAGGCGTAACATCGGCCGTTAGGCTTCAGGCTGGGGCTTTTGAATTTTATGACGACTGCTGCGTACCTGGCGTTTGAGCCGGCCGACGAAAACGCTGCGCGCGAAATCGCCGCCGAGCTTGAGCGCAATGGCTGGATCGCGACCTTCGCGGGACCCGAGACCCGGCGCGATGACGCTATCCCTCGGCTTATTGAAACCATCGGCCGCTCGGGCATCGTGGTGTTGGTCGCCTCGCAAGCCTCCGAACAAAGCCGCTGGGTGACGCGCGAAGTCGCGGGGGCGATCAATAACGGGCGCCCGGTGATCATTGTGCAGACCGGTCCGCTCTCGCCAGAATCGTGGATCCCCGCCACCCTCGATATGGCGCTCTCTATCGACATGCGCGCCGGCGTCACCTCCGAGACGCTCGCCCGGCTCATCGCCACCACCCGCGCGGTCACCGGGCGGGGTCGCGTCATCGCCATGCTCAATATCAAAGGCGGCGTCGGCAAGACTGTGCTGGCGGCCAATCTGTTCGCAGCCGCCTACCTGGCCGACAAACGCTCGGTCAGTTTTGTGGACCTCGACCCACAGCACAATCTCACGCAATATTTTCTCTCGCCCGGCGAGCGCAATCGCATCCGGGAGCGCAACCACACGATGTACGGGGTGGTGAGCGCGCGCGGGCCGGCGAGTTTGTCGCGCGCCGATCTGGGCGCCATCGCGCTGCCTCTTAACCGCATCAAACGCGCCAAACAGCCGAATTTCGAATTGGTGGCCGGCGATGAGCGCTTGTTCGAGTTTACGCTCGATACCCGCCCCGAGCGCGACAAGGCTGAGGCTTTCACCCGCTTCCGCGCCATGATCGCGGCCTTGCGCGCCCGCTCAGACGTGGTGGTGATCGATTCCAATCCTTGCGCCACTTTTCTCACCCGCTTGGCCATCACCACCGCCGACCACATCGTGGCCCCTGTGCGACCGGAGAAATATTCGCTCACCGGATTGAACATGCTCGAGCACGTCGTGAAGGAAGTGAGGGGAAGGCCGTTGCGCGCAGAGGAATTCTCCGTCCTGCTCAATGGCGTGAACGACCGCGCCCGCTCCGCAGAAACCGGCGACGCCGATAGCCTCACGCGCGGCGAGATCACCGCCGCGGCCTTCTTTGGCGCAGCTTTGCTGCGCGAGGAAATTCCCTATTCGGCGGTGCTGAAATCAGCGCCCACCGAGCGCTTCGCAGCCAACCCAATTAATGTCACCGCGATGATGCGGGTGGGCGGGCGCCCGGCCAAAGAAGCGCTCGCCCGCGCCGCCGCCGCGATCCTTAAGCGCGCTTCCTCATGAGCCTCGATGGGTCGCAGAAGCGGGCGCTGAAGGCAGGA
>Ga0075030_100002438_pt1 | contig 16857 bp, 14 predicted proteins | sample LitLauG_LLR_2012_FD_71393 | JGI IMG/M metagenome (GOLD analysis project Ga0075030, IMG submission 71393) | Freshwater sediment microbial communities from Pennsylvania, USA - Little Laurel Run_MetaG_LLR_2012 | ecosystem: Environmental > Aquatic > Freshwater > Creek > Sediment | place: USA... | reverse complement strand
GGTTGACCGGGATGCGCCTCCAGCGCCTGCTGTTGTTTGGCAAATGGCACGGGGGGAGGAGGTGGCGTCCGATTCGCGATCACCTGGCGGTTCATCACTGCCGCCGGTGGCGTACTTACACGATTTGCGGTCGCAAACTTTGCTCCCAGTACACTCTCCCGCGTAGGAGCCACCGCTACCCGCGTACTCACCGATGCACCAGCGATTTGCTGCGCGTTCATGGCAACCGCTGCCCGGCCTACGGGTTGCGCGTTCGCGAAGGCGCGTTGCGGAACCGCCGTCACAGCACCCTGGACATTCCGGTTTGCGTAAGTCACGTTCGTGATGTTCGTGGTTTTGTTGATGATGGTGGTGTTGTACACATTCGTGATCTGGACGTTATTAACCGTCGTGTTGCTGATGTTCACCCGATTCACATACTCGCGGCTGACGTGGTACGACGGAACGTAAACTTCCCGCGGACCCAGTGGAAACCAACCCACATTGCCGCCGAAGCCGCCACCGCCGCCAATGAACACGACGAGTGCGGGCGCGTACACGGCCCGCACTGCGACCGGCCCCGCCACCCAACCCCAGCGTCCGCCGACCGTCACCCAACGTCCGTAGTGGAACGGCGCATAGCCCCAGGAAGAATCATCGACCCACGTATATCCCCAAGGTGCAATCCAGTCCCAGTGGCCTTCGTGATAAGGCGCCCAGCCTGCGGCAACGCGATTGGGGAACCAGACATGGCCATAGTTCGAGTCGTCTCGCCAGTCGCCGTTGTCGTCCAGGTCTTCGTACCCAACGACGTCGTGCGATAGATACTGCGCCGAGCGCGAACCCTCGTAGCGGCGATCGCGATCGTAAGCCCAGCTATCGAATTGGTCGCGTCCGCCGATATCAATGACCTCGGCGTTCAGCGAGTCCGTTCCGTCGAAAGTGCCGCGCTGTCCGGCGTGCAGCGTGTAGGTCCGACCGTTGCCGGTCGCCTCGCCCCCGCCCTCGCGTATGCTGACGACCGAATAGGTGCCGTCTTCGCTGGCCTCCACCCGGTAGCTTCCCGGCTGAGAAACCGTAAACGCAAGATTGGGAGTATCGATCTCGTAGATGTCATCCCGGTCCAGCCGGCGCACGCGAATATTGATCGCGCCAGAGGTAAGTTGGATCTGAGCGGTGTTGTCGTTTAGATTCAGGAAAGAGAAACCGGTGTTAGCACTTAGACGAATGACGGCCGATCCTAGTTGGAGCTCAGCGCGCGAGTCTTTGTCTGCCCAAAGCTTGTCGCCCGTCGTCATGGGCCGATTTGCCACTGCCTGCACCCAATCCGGTTCGCCGGCTGGCTGAAAGGAAACCGAACCCTCCATGTAGCCAAGTCGAGCCACGCGGCTGGGTGGATCGTCCTGTTGCTGTTGATCCTGCTGATCTTGACCCTGACCTACATATTGAGCGGACGCTCGCGTCGGCAAAGCTACAATCGAAAGCGCAAGTCCGAGCACCGCACCCCACCAGCCAAACTTCTTAAATATCTTTGCCATAAGACTTTTCTCCCCAGGTTTTCTCTCTCGAACATCGAAGGTTCGCGGAATTTCAGTCAACCTCTGATGCTGAAAATGGCGTTTGCGACCGCCGACTTTCGTTAGCCCACTAGCAATAACCCGTGAGCAACGGTGCAACCACGGTTGGTATCAATGAATCGCTCACAAACTTGAACCTGCACTGGGCTTGAACACCCAGATTTCGCAAGCTTTCGTGTCAGGGCAACGCGTTAGCGATGCCGAAAATGCTATGGAAGCGCTTTCAGGCGCTGCAGCTAGAGATAGGAATTTCACCGCGCGCTCCTTCAGGACGAAGAAGCAACAGGACGAGTAAAAACTATTCCTACCGGCTAAAGGATAACAAATCGTTCAGAGGCAAGGATGAGCAAAATTGATCACGTGTGAGCGTGGAAGGGTTTGATTCTCCCTCCGGATTTCTGCCTGCGAAAACAACCACAGTCAAATAGGGTTTTGATGAGGCTAGGCCTATCCAACTTCAACGAGACCATAGCTGAGCGCCCAGCGCGAACGCATTTCTCTCAGCGCGCGGTCGATTTCTTCTTTTGAAATTTCGGAAGTTGGGCCAGAGATTACGAATGCAGCTTCGCGTTTGGCGGCTTCCAGCAGTTGGCGGTCACGGATGATGTTGGCTACGCGGAAGCTTGGAATACCCGCCTGCTTCGTTCCAAAGAATTCGCCGGGGCCGCGGAGTTCCAGATCGAGTTCGGCGATCTGGAAGCCGTCGTTGGATTGCACCATGGCGTCGAGGCGGCGTTCGCCTTCTTCGGAAATCTTTTCACCGTGCATCAGGACGCAGTAGGACTTCGCCGCGCCGCGTCCGATGCGTCCTCGTAACTGGTGGAGCTGCGCCAGGCCGAAGCGGTCGGCGTGCTCAATGACCATGACGGTTGCGTTGGGGACGTCGACGCCAACTTCGATCACCGTGGTCGCGACGAGAATTTCCAGCTTGCCCTGCTGGAACTCGCGCATGACGTGTTCTTTTTCGTCGGCATCGAGGCGGCCATGCAGCAGGCCAACGTGCAGGCTAGGGAAAATCTTGTCGCGCAACTGGCGGTGCATCTGCTGGGCAGCTTTCAGTTCCCGCTCCTCGTTCTCTTCGATTACGGGATAGACGACATAGGCCTGGTGTCCGGCGGCGATCTGCTTGCGGACGAAATCCCAGACTTCGGGGGCACGCTCGTCGGGAAGGGACCGGGTGACTACGGGCGTGCGCCCGGGCGGGAGTTCGTCTAATACCGAGACGTCCAGGTCTCCGTAGAGAGTCAGGGCTAATGTGCGCGGGATTGGAGTGGCGGTCATGACCAGGACGTCGGGTTCGGGGTCGGCCACTGTCGAGCTGCGCTCGGAGGCGGGCAGGAGTGCCTGCCCCACGCCAGCGTCATTCCCTTGAGCCTCATCTGACTTCTTCATCAGCTTGAGGCGCTGCATTACTCCGAAGCGATGTTGCTCGTCGACTACGACCAGGCCGAGGTTTTCGAATTCTACTCGATCCTGAATGAGGGCGTGCGTGCCGATGATCAGCTGGGCATTGCCTTGGGCGATGTGGCGGCGGATGTCGCGTTTGCGGTCCTGTTCGAGCGAGCCTGTGAGGAGCACGATGCGGTATCCGGCGTGTTCGAGGATCTGCCGAGCGGAAAAATAATGCTGCTGCGCCAGGATCTCGGTAGGCGCCATCAGCGCGACCTGGTATCCGTTTTCGATAGCGATGATGGCGGCCTGAAAAGCGACGATGGTTTTGCCGGAGCCTACGTCGCCCTGCAACAGGCGGCGCATGGGATTGGGCGCCTGCATATCCGTAGCGATTTCTTTCAACACGCGCTTCTGGGCGCTGGTGGGATGGAACGGCAAGATTTTCTTAATCGCCTCGCGCGCGCCCGCGTTCAGTTGAAAGGCGACTCCGGTTTTGGCCTTTTGCTCGCGGCGTTTCAGTTCGAGGCCAAGTTCGATGAAGAACAGCTCATCGAAGATCATTCTTATGTGAGCGGGCGTGCGTGACGATTGCAGGTCGTTGAAGCTTTCTCCGGCATCGGGCCAATGAACTTTGAACAACGCTTCGCGCGGAGAGACTAGGCTCAGATGGTTGCGGACGGCTGCGGGAATCGGGTCGGGAAGATTGGGGTTCAGATTCTCTAGCGTCCAGCGGATGATGCGCCGGAACCAGCGCGGAGTGAGCTTGCCCTGGCCGGTGGATTCGTAGATGGGAACGATGCGTCCGATTTCGAGCGAGGCGGCGGCCTTTTTCTCGGCTTCGTCGGCGCCACCTTCTTCGTTGATGTCTCCGAGAACCTCGAACTGCGGCTGCATGATCTGGAGATGGCCGTCGCGATCGGCTTCGACTTTGCCGTAGAGGGCGAGCATCTGGCCCGGTTGAAAACGATCTTGCAGGTAGGTGGCGTTGAACCACAGGCACTTTAGCTTGCTGGGGCCCTGTCCGACGGTGAGTTGGAAGATGGGCATGCGGCGAGTGCGGAATAATCCTGAGTTGCGAACTTCGGCGATGACGGTGGCCATTTCTCCTGCGCGCAACTCGGCGACCGAACGCGGGTTCAGGCGATCTTCGTAGCGGAAGGGAAGGTAGTGCAGCAGGTCGTCGACGGTCACCAGGCCTTTGGCGGCCAGCACTTCGGCCAGTCGCGGGCCGACACCCTTGATGAATTGCACTGGAGTAGAAGGTTCCAGCATCGTAGCGATGGTAGCAGGAGGAGAGGGAGCGTTGTCAGTGCATCCTTGGCGTTGGTTGAGGCAAGATATTTTGCATGACTACGATCGTGCTTCTGACCATTTCCAACATCTTCATGACAATTGCCTGGTACGGCCATCTGAAGTTTCGCAGCGCCCCGCTGTTTAGGGTCATTGTCATCAGCTGGTTGATCGCCTTTCTGGAGTACTGTTTTCAGGTACCGGCGAATCGGATCGGCTCATACGAATTCTCGGCGGCGCAGTTAAAGACGATTCAGGAGGTCATTACGCTGACGGTGTTTTCCGTTTTCTCGGTGCTGTACCTGAAAGAGCCGTTGAAATGGAACTACCTGGTAGGGTTTGTGATGATTATTGGCGCCGTGGCGGTGATCTTCAAAAAATGGTGATTCCGGGCATTTTTCGTGATTCTGCGCCTCCCCTTCGCCGCCTGGTGAGCGCCGGATCTTGCGGGATATTACCGAGGAGACAGAGGTAACTCCTTTCTTGCGAAGCTGTTCGTTGACAACGGCTCGGGCGGTGGGCTATCCTAGATTCCTTTGGAAGTCCTGCGGCTGCCCGCCTGAACACCTAGCGCGCGTTCTGCGTGGATAGATATTTCGATCAGGGCACTCAGCGGTCTTCGTGGTGGTTGCGTTCTTTAATTTTCCGGGAGATTTCCGATGTCAACCTATTTCCCCAAAGAAGGGGATATTGCGCGTAAGTGGTTTGTGGTGGATGCGAGCGGACTTCCGCTTGGCCGCCTGGCCTCACGCGTGGCCCGCATTTTGATGGGCAAAGAGAGTCCGAAGTACACGCCGTTCATCGACACGGGCGACCATGTCGTGATCATCAACGCCGAGAAGATCAAGATTACCGGCATGAAGGCCGATCAGAAGGTTTATCACCATTACACGGGATATCCCGGTGGAATTCGCGGCGAAGAGATGAAGAAGCGTCTGGTGCGCAAGCCGGAGCTGATCATTGAAGATGCGGTATCGCGCATGCTGCCGAAGAACAAGCTCGGCAAGCAGATGTTCACCAAGCTGAAGGTGTATCGAGGCGACAAGCATCCGCACGAAGCGCAGAAGCCGGAAGTTAAGGTGTTTGCGTAGAAGACGCTCTTGGCGGTTGGCTCTTAGCTTTTAGTGCGTTAAGAGCTCGATAGCATAGCTGAAATTATCTTTGAAAGGTTAGGCACATTGCTTTAGCTAATGGCTAAAAGCTAAGTGCTAAAGGCTTACATGGCTGAATTAGTTCAATACTACGGAACGGGTCGCCGCAAGACGGCGATCGCGCGGGTTTTTCTTCGTCCTGGCAGCGGCGAGTTCAAGGTCAACGGCAAAGCGTTCGATGAATACTTTGTGACGCCCTCGCAGCGGATTGCGGCGAAGCGGCCGTTGGTCTCGACCGATACCGGAGCCACTTTTAATGTGCTGGCGAACGTCTGTGGCGGCGGAGTCGCAGGGCAGGCCGATGCTGTGCGTCTCGGCATTACGCGCGCCTTGATGCTTTTCAACGCGGAACTGCGCAAGCAGCTGAAGGCCGAGGGCATGGTGACTCGTGACCCCCGCGCGAAAGAGCGCAAGAAGTACGGACAGAAGGGCGCACGCAAGCGCTTCCAGTTCAGCAAGCGCTAACGCGCAGGTTTCAAAGTTTCAGGGTTTCAAAGTTTCAAGGTCAGCAGCGAGCAGCCTTGGATCTTTGAAACCTTGAAACTCTGAAACCTTGAAACTTTGTTTTAGGAGTTAAATTCATCCCCCCACCTCCCCTGAGATGGGGTGGACGGGAATGGCAATCCGGGGCCGGTGAGTGTCCGGATGCAGACCAACTGAGGAGGTTGATTGGCGAATATCACGATGAAGGAGTTGCTCGAAGCAGGCGTTCACTTCGGGCACCAGACGAAACGATGGAACCCGAGGATGAAGGAGTATATCTTCGGCGAACGCAACGGTATCTACATTATTGACCTGCAGAAGACGCTGAAGATGTTCAAGGAAGCGTCGAAATTCGTGCAGGACCTGGCTTCCGAAGGGCGAATCATCCTCTTCGTGGGTACGAAGCGCCAGGCACAGGACGCGATTGCCGAAGAGGCGCAGCGCTGCTCGATGTTCTACGTGAACCAGCGCTGGCTGGGCGGACTGCTGACCAACTGGGTCACGGTGCAGAAATCCGTGAAGCGGTTGAAGGAACTCGACGAGATGGCCACCGATGGCCGTTATGACCTGCTCCCGAAGAAAGAAGTGATCAAGCTCGAGCGCGAGCGCAAGCACCTGCAAGCGAACCTGGCGGGCATCAAGAACATGACGCGGTTGCCGGACGCGATCTTTGTGATCGATTCGAACAAAGAGCAGATCGCGGTGCGCGAAGCGCGCAAGCTGGGCATTCCAGTAGTCGCAGTAGTCGATACGAACTGCGATCCGAGCGAAGTGGATTATGTGATTCCCGGTAACGACGACGCTCTGCGTGCGATCCGGCTGTTCACGTCGAAGATTTCGGAGTCGATTGCTGAAGGCGTACACGCGCGGGACGACAAGCAGACGGCGGACATTCAGGCTGCGGCGGAAGCCGAACCTGTGGCTGCGGAAGCGGCTGAAGAGCCTTTGGCGGAAGCGGTGGCCGACGGCGCGATTGCGCCCGCTACTGTCGAAGGCGAAGAGATCCGCATGGAAGACGTGCTCGGCAAGGGCACGCGCAAGCGTCCCACGGCGGCTACGGAAGATGTCGACGAATTGCAAGCGGAGACGCGACGCTTCTAGCAAAGTGCAGGTTTCAAGGTTTCAAGGTTGCAACGTTTCAAGGTTGCAACCTTGAATGGTTCTCACGATTAGCCCCCCGACTGACCCTCCTTGAAACTCTGAAACCTTGAAACTTTGAAACCTGAGGTCCTAATTATAATGAGCACTACTATGGCAAATATTTCCGCAGGACAAGTGAAAGAGCTCCGGGACAAAACCGGAGCACCAATGATGGATTGCAAGAAGGCGCTGACCGAAGCCAACGGCGACATCGAGAAAGCAATCGTCGTTCTTCGCAAACGCGGCACGGCGGTGGCTCAACAAAAGGCAGCGCGTGTCACCAGCGAAGGTTCGGTTGCGAGCTACATTCATGCCGGCGGCAAGATCGGCGTGCTGGTCGAGATCAACTGCGAGAGCGATTTTGTCGCTCGCACGGATGACTTCAAAGAGCTGACTCATGACATCGCCATGCACATCGCGGCGAGCGACCCGAAATTCGTCCGGAAAGAGGACGTAACAGCGGAAGCGTTCGAGCGCGAGAAGGATATTTATCGCGCCCAGGCGGCTGCCAGCGGCAAGCCGGCGAACATTGTCGAGAAGATGGTTGCCGGGAAAATGGAAAAGTTCTATGAAGAGGTCTGCCTGCTGGAACAGCCCTTCATCAAGGACCAGACCATCAGCATCTCGCAGCTGATTGCGGCGAAGGTCGGCAAGCTCGGCGAGAACATCGCCGTGCGGCGCTTTGCGCGATTCAAGATCGGCGAAGCCACGGCGACGATCGCGTTCGTCACTTCCAAGCCCGACGAGGGCGAGGCGGCCGAACCGGCTGCCAAGTAATCCAGGGGGCGCCGCGGCGCCCCTTTTCTTCTGGGTTTCAAGGTTTCAGATGTTTCAATGTTGGTGAAAGTGCGCGAAGGGTTTACCTTGAAACTTTGAAACCATGAAACTTTGAAACCTGGAGACCCAATGCCTGCTCCGATCTTCAAACGCATCCTATTGAAAATCTCCGGCGAAGCGCTGGCCGCCGATCAAGGCTTTGGCGTCGATACCAAGCGTATTCATGAGGTCGCGGCTGAACTGGCCGATGTCCACAAGCTCGGCATCCAGATGGCGATCGTGGTTGGCGGGGGTAATTTCTTTCGTGGAGTTGCCGACCAGGCCAAGGACATGGACCGCGTCTCTGCTGACCATATGGGGATGCTGGCCACGGTTATCAATTCGCTAGCCTTGCAGGACGCGCTGGAGAAGCAAAACGTCTTTACCCGCGTGCAGACGGCGATTGAGATGCACCAGATTGCCGAACCGTTCATCCGCCGCCGCGCCATTCGTCATCTGGAAAAGGGGCGCGTGGTCATCTTCGCCGGTGGTACAGGCAATCCGTATTTTTCCACCGACACCGCGGCGTCGCTGCGTGCCATGGAGATTAAGGCGGACGCGATTCTGAAGGCGACCAAGGTGGACGGGATCTATGACGCCGATCCGGTAAAGGTTAAAGACGCCAAGAAATTTGAGACCCTCACCTACATGGATGTCCTTCGGCAGGGATTGAAGGTCATGGACTCGACGGCGATTTCTCTGTGTAAGGACAACAATCTTCCGATCATCGTTTTCAATCTGAACCAGCATGGCAACATTCGCCGCGTGGTGCTGGGAGAAAAAATCGGGTCGCTGGTCAGCGCTTAGGGAAGGTCAGAGGTCTCAGGTTTTAGGTCTCAGGAAACCCGAATTCTTGAGACCTAACACCTGAGACCTGACACCTAGGTTTATAATCTACCGTTTCAATTCTGTTGATTCCTAGGAGCCCCGAGCTATGGCTCATCCTGCCTTGAAAGATGTTTTCGTACAGCTGAAGACGCGGATGGATAAGGCGGTGGAAGACTTCCGCCGCGAGATGGCCGCTACCCGCACGGGCCGCGCCAATGTCCACATGCTGGATACGGTCTCGGTCGACTACTACGGCACGCAAATGCCGCTCAACCAGATCGCGACGATTCATGCTCCAGAGCCGCAGATGATTACGGTGCAACCTTTCGACCCGTCGGTGCTGGGGAGTATCGAGAAGGCCATTCGCGGCGGCGATCTTGGTCTGAACCCGATGAACGATGGCAAGCTGATCCGCGTTCCGATTCCGGCGCTGACTGAAGAGCGTCGCAAGGAGATGGTGAAGCACCTTCACAGGATTCTCGAGGAACACCGCACGGCCATCCGCAACGTCCGCCGCGACGGCAACGATGCCATCAAGAAGGCGATGAAAGACAAGAAGATTTCCGAGGACGACGAGAAGCGCGCGATTGAGGAAATCCAGAAGCTCACCGACGACGAAATCAAGAAGATGGAAGAGATGAGCAAGGGCAAAGAGAAGGAAGTGCTGGAGTTCAAGTAGCCGGTTGTATGGCGGAACTTCCATTGATGACGGGACAGAGCCCGTCGCGACGCCAGCCGATTTCCCGTCGACTTCGCCTCCTCTAATTCAGTTAGGTTCCGGACAATTGGCGCCCCTGCGATCCACCTTTAACCACAACAACAGCAGCAGAGGAAACCCGATGCCGATAGCCGTCATCGGCCAGCCGGTGTAATGCTTGATGATGCCGGCCAGAATATAGAAAGGCAAAGACACGTAAACGGTGGCCGTCACCAACGTTAGCGCCAGTTTAGACCTGAAGAGCATAGCGATTCCTGCAGACAGAAGAAGAATGCCGGCAACCGTTCCAAAAGTTCCAATTTCGAGTGCTTCGGTGCGGCTCTTTAGGATTCCCATGTAGACGACTTCTTGTACGCCGCCGGTGGTTGCAAGCGCACCGATCAGGATCGCCAATACGGCAAGCGGCAATTGACCACGCATAAAGATCCTCCTTCTCAAAGCGGGACACCTACCGCGAGACTGCTCTAAACAAGCCGAGAAATAGAGCGGATGAACTGACAAACGATAGCGTTGCGGCGACTACGACGGAATTCTGGAGATGGCACGGCACCGCGACGCTCAAGATCTCCCAGCCGGCGGTTAGGGCCACGAGGATACCGCCCGTTGGCCCATGTTGCGTCCACTCGTCGCGCATCTGATCGGCAAACACCTCGACCATCTCTTCGCCAAACCTGTGACGGAGTTCCGCAGGATAGGAGAGTAAGAGCAATCGGTAAACGAGACAACTCGCGCTGAGAATCGTTGACATACGGTTTACTCCGCCGTCCTGGGTGTCAGTCTCTTCCGCCGCGCACGCCGGACAACCGATTCCATGCGGGCAATCTCGGCTTCCAGCAGAAGTTTCCCGGTTCGAGTCAGTTGATAGTATCGGCGCCTGGCTTCGTGTTCCGCAGCCGAACCCGCGCCGTCCGTTTCCTCGATTAGCAAGAGATTCAGCAGACGCTGGATCGTGGTGTAGAGCGTCCCGGGTCCCATGCGAACTTGATCCTCGGAAAGGGTCGCGACTACCCGCATGATGGCGTAGCCGTGCTTTTCGCCGTCGGCTAGCGCGAAGAGAACAAAGAAGACTGCCGGCGTCAGGGGAAGGAGAGGCTGAAGATCGTCAGGTAGGGTGCTCTTGGTGGACATTGGCAGCCTTTGTTTCAGCGTTATATCGTACACTGATATATCAATTATAGATATATGTGTCAAGGGGAATTTTCCCATTGTTACTTGGCGGGAGAACCTGTTGCGTGCGCGAGCCGAAGGGCTGAGAACGAATTCAGGCGTCTTGCCAGCATCTATAATCAAGGATCAAGCGAGATGAAGTCGATTATCCATGCTGCCTGCCCGCATGACTGCCCGGATGCCTGCGGCGTGCTGATTACCATCGAAGACGGTCGTGCGACGAAGATTCAGGGCGACCCCGAACATCCTGTGACGCGGGGATTTCTTTGCGCCAAGGTGGCGAAGTATCTGGATCGGGTCTATTCGCCGGATCGGGTGCTGTATCCGATGAGACGGATTGCGCCGAAAGGACCAATGGCGCACGCCGCGACCGCGGGCGAGGATGCCCGCGCCACACAAGTGTGGGAGCGCATCTCCTGGGACGAGGCGCTCGACGAGATTGCCTCCCGTTTTCGCAAGATTATTTCCGAGCATGGATCGGAAGCGATTCTGCCTTACTCGTATGGTGGGACGCTCGGCGCCTTGAATGGCGGTTCGATGGACCGGCGGTTCTTTCACCGTCTTGGTGCCTCCCAGCTTGAACGTACGATCTGCTCGGACGCGGGGGAAGTCGGGCTGCAGTCGGTGATCGGCGCCAAACTCGGCACCGAGCCGGAGCAGTTTGTACACTCGCGCTACATCATTGCCTGGGCTGCGAACATTCACGGCAACAATGTTCATCTCTGGCCTTTTATTGAGGAAGCCCGGCGCAAAGGCGCGAAGCTGGTGGTCATTGATCCGTACCGGACGCGCACGGCGAAATGCGCGGACTGGTACATCCCGATCAATCCCGGCACGGACGCGGCGCTGGCGTTGGGCCTGATGCATGTGATCATCCGCGAAAATCTTTTCGACGCGGACTATGTTTCGAGACATACGGTCGGCTTTGAAGAGTTGAAACCGCGGGCCGAGCAATACTCGCCAGAGCGAGTCGCGCAATGGACGGGGATTGCGGCGGAGGACATCCGCAAGCTGGCGCGCGAGTACGCGACCGTTCGTCCGTCGGTGATTCGCGTGAACTATGGCATCCAGCGCTCGGATGGCGGTGGCATGGCGATGCGTGCGGTTACGATGCTGCCGTGTCTGATTGGGTCGTGGAAAGAAGTTGGCGGCGGGCTGCAGCTCTCAACCAGCGGAGCTTTCGGGTTGAACACTTCGGGGCTGAAGATGCCGGAGTTGATGCAGAAAGCGCTTGGGCGTCCGGCTCGCATTGTGAACATGGTCCAACTCGGCCGCGCGTTGAACTCGTTGACTGGCCCGCCGATTCAGGCGCTATTCGTATACAGCTCAAACCCCGCGGCCGTTTGCCCCAATCACAATGAAGTCACTCGCGGGCTGAGACGTCCCGATTTGTTTACGGTGGTGCACGAACAGTTCTTCACCGACACGACCGATTATGCGGATATCGTGTTGCCCGCGACTACCTTTTTCGAACACAAGGATCTGGTGACCGCTTACGGCAATTACTATCTGCAGGTTTCGAATCAGGCGATCGATCCGGTGGGGGAATGCCGGTCGAACGTTGACTTATTTCGCGCGCTGGCTGAGCGAATGGGGTTTGGGGAAGAGTGCTTTCGCGAGTCGGAAGATGAAATGATTGACCGGGCGCTGAACTCGGCGAATCCGCGGCTGGAGGGAATTACTCGCAAAAGGTTGGAGCGGGAGCATCGCATCCGGCTGAACTTAGCGGCGGCGGCCCCTAAAGGGGCGGTCCAACGCGACAGCTTTACGGCATCGCTGAAGCGATGCCCTGATGCGAACGCGGATCTGTCCGCAGCCAGTACGGAGCCATTCCTCCCCTTCGCTCAGGGCAATTTTCCCACGCCTGGAGGAAAAGCTGAGTTTTACAGCGAGACGCTGAAGCGTCAAGGACTTGACCCGGTGGTGTCCTTCACTCCGCCCGAGGAATCGCGAAATGGAAGGCATAACGGAGCCTTTCCGCTGGAACTTCTGGCGCGTAAGCCCGACAACCATCTGAATAGCTCCTTCGCCAACCTTCCGTCGGTCCGAGTGATGGAAGCACAACTTGGCGATCTCGAAATGCATCCTAGTGACGCAGAGGCTCGGGGAGTGCGAAATGGCGACCGCATCCGGGCGTTCAACGCGCGCGGCGCAATCGAGTTGCAAGCCAAGGTCAACGGCTCGGTGCCTCCTGGGGTTGTTGCGGCGCGCCTGGATTGGGCGCGATTTCATCCGAGCGGCCGCAACATCAATGTGCTCACCTCAGAAAAACTTACGGACATGGGCAACGCGGCAACGTTCTATTCCGTCTGTGTTGAGGTAGAGGTTGTTCGGGCGTGACTCGGGGGAGTTTTGTTGCTCCATTCCTTGGACGGTTTACGCTCTCTACCGTATAATTACCGTTTTCCTAACTCTAGGTTTTCGAGGTAGTTGCAATTCATCGTCGTCATCAGGCTATCCCTGCGTGGTCCCCGCGATGCGGCCGCGACACGGGCCCACAGCGGGACCGACCCGGGTCCCCATCTCCTTCCTCTTCAAGAGTTTGGATGAGTTCGTGTCTCTGGCGGCGGCTGTTTGGGTTGATGGCTCTGTTGCTGATGGCTGCTCCCGTTTTTGGCCAGCAGGACCTGATTGTTGGCATCACCGTGCATGGCAACCGTCGAATCCCCGCCGACACGGTAAAAGCTCGAATTTTCAGCAAAGTCGGCGACGTCTACGACTCGGCCGCCATTGAGCGCGACTTCAGCGCACTCTGGAACACAGGCTACTTTGAAGATATCCGCTTCGAGCGCGAGCAGAACCCCAAGGGCTGGATCATTCACATCTACCTCAAGGAGCGGCCCACGATTCGCGAAATCAACTACACCGGGTTGAATGCGGTGTCGACCAGCGATGTGCTTGATCGCTTCAAGGACCGCAAAGTTGGGCTTTCGGTGGAGAACCAGTACGATCCGACGAAGATCAAAAAAGCGGAAGTAGTGCTGAAGCAGTTGCTGGCGGAGCATGGGCGGCAGTTTGCGACGATACGCACCGAAGTACGACCAATTCCGCCGGCTGCGGTTGGCATCACGTTTGTCGTCAAAGAAGGGCCCAAGGTCAAAGTCGGGGTGATCCGTTTCCGCGGGAACAAACACGTGAATGACCGCACGTTACGTGCGGCCATGAAGAACCTCAAGCCGATTGGCATTCCGCACTCGATCTTCCTGGAAAACATTTTCTCGAAGACCTACGACGCGACCAAGCTGGAAGAAGATACGGAACGCGTGCGCGCAGAATTCCAGAACCGCGGTTACTTCAAAGTGCTGGTGGATGATCCGAAGACGGAAATTCATGATACTGGGCGCACCGGTTTGCATGTCCCGCTACTTCAGCCGGGGATGGGCAAGGCGGTGGACATCACGATGCCGATTGAAGAAGGCGACCGCTACCACCTCGGCGTGATTAGGTTCAAGAACAACAAAGCAATTTCGAACGTTGCCGCACTTCGCAGCCTGTTTCCGATGAAAGATGGCGAGATTTTCAGCCGCGAAAAAGTTGCCAAAGGCCTTGAGAATCTGCGCAAAGCCTATGGCGAGGCCGGCTATATCAACTTCACATCAGTTCCGGATACAAAGTTTGACGACGAGAAGAAGATCGTAAACCTCGAGATTGACGTCGATGAAGGAAAGCAGTTCTATGTGCGCCGCATCGAGTTCCAGGGCAATACGACGACGCGCGACAAAGTCATTCGTCGTGAGGTCGCACTGGAAGAAGGGCAGATTTACAACTCGCGATACTGGGAATTGAGCTTGCTTCGGTTGAACCAGCTCGGATACTTCGACCAACTCAAGCCGGATGATCCCAACACGACCGAGCGCCACCTCGACGAGAAGGCCGGCACAGTCGATCTCACCCTGAAGGTGCATGAGAAGGGCAAGAACAGCATCGGGTTGCAGGGCGGCGTCAGCGGCCTGGCCGGCGCTTTCGTGGGCATCAATTACAGCACGAACAACTTTCTTGGACTGGGCGAAACGCTCTCGGTGAACGCCAGCCTCGGGGCCTACCAGCGCGACATAGGTTTCGGATTCACCGAACCCTACTTGTTTGACCGCCCCATCCAGGCTGGTTTCAACGTGTACATGCGTAAGACCAACTATGACCAGGCGAGGCAATATGCCATTGCGACCGGACAGAATCTGAACCTGCCTTCGCCCTATCTGCAGAACCTGCAGAACTATTCGCAGTCGAGCACGGGATTGAGTCTGAGCGTGAGTTATCCGCTGCACCGGTCATTCAAGCGCATCGGAATCAGCTACTCGTTCGATCGCTCTTCGCTGATTGCGGTGAGCGACGCCTCGAAGCTATTGTTCGAGAACATCAACTTTAGCGGAATCTCAGGCCCGAATGCGCTGAACGGCATCATTACCAGCAAGATCACTCCGAGCTTCACGATGAATACGCTGGATGCTGCGTATGCGCCGCATCATGGCAAGAGTTTCTTCATCGGCGGCGAATTCGCGGGCATTGGCGGCACGGTGCACACCATCCGGCCAATTATTCAGTACAAGCAGTTCTTTCCGATGCAGAAGCGGCGGAATGCGCTGGGCTACAACCTGCAGGCGTCGTTCATCACGGGTTTTGGCGGGATCGTGGCGCCGCCGTTTGAGCGTGCTTATCTGGGCGGTGAGAATGATATTCGCGGCTTCGACATCCGTACGGTTTCTCCGATCGCCTATCTTCCGAGCGCACAGACCGTTGCTTTGAGAACCAAGGCTGGCTTTTTTGTTCCTGCGAATCCGAGCTTCCCAGTGCAAACCAATTCATCGGGAGCCTGCATCGCAAACTGCGTCAACATTCCGATTCCGTACCAGCAGCTGACGACTCCGGGCGGCGACCTGAGTTTGAATGGCAATCTCGAATACCGCATCACGATTGCCGGCCCCGTCGCCATTGCGCCGTTCGTTGATATTGGCGTCGATCCGATTCTGCGCAAGTCGCAGCTGCAAATCAACCCAACGCAGTACCAGACGCTCACCAACACGTTTTTTGGCTGCCCGACGCCGCCGAGCGCCAAAAACGGATATGTGTGCCAGGACGGTGCGCAGATCAGTGGAATTCCGAAATACCTCACGCCAGTACCGGGTACGAACTGGGTTCCGCGCATGTCAACTGGCTTGGAGTTGCAGACGATGCTCCCCATCGTTAACGCGCCGTTCCGCATTTACTACGCTTATAACGCCCTGCGGCTGAATAGCAGCGCGTCGCCGCCGATTCAGATCACCCGCCAGATGTTCCCCTGCCCCAACGGGCCCGGTTCTAAAGGCTGCCAGGATTATGAAGCTGGAGAGTACACGTACAACCTGACGACAGCTACGCTCGGCTCCAGATACACTCTGCTCGAGCCGCGTAAGACCTTCCGCTTCTCGGTGGCGACGACGTTCTAAGAACAGCTCTCAGTCCTGGCGCGGTCCCGCGGCCCATGGTGGAAGTAGCGCACAGTGGCCTTGGCTGCGGTAGAGTGGTGTGGGCAATCTGGACATTGACTACAGGAGGAATTTATGACGAGAAGAATTAGTGGGGTAATTCTCGCTCTCGGGATTTTTGCAGCACTGGCCTCCGCGCAAGATGCGATGAAGAAGCAGGAGCCGCCGAAGCCGGCTGTGGGACCATCGCAGGTTCTGCTGGAAAACTGGAATGACGTCGGGCGGAAGCTGATTGCCATGGCAGAGGATTTTCCGGAGGATAAGTACGATTTCAAGCCGACTCCCGCGCAACGGAGTTTTGCCGAACAACTTCTGCACGCCGCAAACGCGAATTATTACTTCACGAATCCGGCGATGGGCATGAAAGCGCCGGCGGAAGAAGATCCGAAGCGCGAAGCGTATAAAACGAAAGCCGCGGTGGTGGAGTTTGTGAAGAAGTCGTTTGCGGACGGTGCGGCTGCGATCAAGCAGAAGGGCGACAAGGGGCTGAACGACCTGGTGGTCGATCCATTCGCCAATCAGCAGACACGCATTTCCGACATGGCGTGGGGTCTGCTCGAGCACTCCGGCGAACACTACGGACAGCTGGTGGTTTACTACCGCGTTGCGGGGTTAGTGCCGCCGGAATCGCGTCCCAAGAAATAGCCAGCGGCAAACTTGACGCTGGCCATACCTCTCGCTGTTACCATACCCTTCGTGCGCCCGTTGGTTGACGTCCGCGACCTGACCATCGAGTTCCCGCAGTCCCGTGCTGTGCGTGAGGAACCGGCGGCGGAAGTGGCGGCCGTGCGCAGCTTGTCATTTTCCATTGCTCCGGCAGAAGTCCTCGGGCTGGTGGGGGAATCCGGCTCGGG
>Ga0075030_100002436_pt1 | contig 16865 bp, 12 predicted proteins | sample LitLauG_LLR_2012_FD_71393 | JGI IMG/M metagenome (GOLD analysis project Ga0075030, IMG submission 71393) | Freshwater sediment microbial communities from Pennsylvania, USA - Little Laurel Run_MetaG_LLR_2012 | ecosystem: Environmental > Aquatic > Freshwater > Creek > Sediment | place: USA... | reverse complement strand
GATAGGTAGTGAGCCCTTCATACACCCAGAGAAGCTCACCTTTCATCGGCTGTTGAAAATCGGGTGTTGTAAGCCCGACGGGGCGGCGATATTGGCCATTCCATGAGTGCGTGAACTCGTGCGGGAAAAGCCCCGCTTCGAGCAGACGCTTGCTGGGGTCGACGAGCGTGTGCTCGGGAATGCGGTCGTCGCTGCTTTCATGATGTTCCTGTCCCAGGCCGATGGTGTTGTCGCTTAGCGTGAGCAGAAAATGGTAGTCGCGATAGTGATGCGACTGGTAAAGCGCGCCGGCTTCCGCAACAAGCCGTTTGTAGCTGTCGACGAGGTTGGCCGGAATGTCGAGCGCCCAGGCATCGTCTGCCACCACGTCAAGCTCGTGCGAGACCTTTTCTCCCGGCGTGAGCGGGATTACCTTCGTGAATTCACCCGATTGCACCGGAGCATCGACGAGCAGATCCAGCGCGACCGGGGCGAAGGTGATGTTGTTGCCAGATTGACTCAAGACGGGAAGGGAAGTGTTGAACTTCCATCCCGCAGGCAGCTGCAGGGTTGGATTGAGTGTGATCTGATTGGCGGGTAAACCGGCGGGATAGAGCAACACCTCATGCCACATCAGGATGAGCAGCTTGGAAGAGCCGGAGGCGCTGAAGTCGATAATGGGGCCGGGCGCTGAGAGTAGAAAATCCAGCTGGACGTGTAGGGAATCTGCCCCCTTGGGGACGTCAAGATGAAACGCGTACATATCGACGTCGTCCTGGTGCCAGGGAATTTCTTTGCCTTGCGCGGAAAATCTCAGCCCAGCAAGATTGGCGATGGGACCGTCGGGCGAGTGGTCAGCGGGCAGCCACTTGGGATAGTAGAGAGTCAGCGGACCGGGCGAAGCGGGGATCTCGAGTTCCGAGTGAAGGATCTTCTGTTGCGCATGAGTCGCGTCGACAGAGATGGTTATGGGCCGCTGTGACGGATTCTGAGCGCTTGCGAAACAGACGGTGACCGCCAGGAAGATACTCATGCGGATCCCGGCATGCGACTTCGTGCAATTCTTGCCGACCACGCGTCCTCCGGTGCTCAAGAATTCTTGGCTTTCAGCTCACTGTCACCATGAGATTTTCCCCATGAACTGAATGTTTCGCGGACCGCCAACGCCGAAGTGAGAATCGAAGCTGCCGTCGTCGGCGGTGGCGGTGATGCGGGTACTGAGGTCGGGGGAAGGCTCGGCAAAATTCGGGTGATTGAATGCATTGAAGAAGCTAGTGCGAAACTCGAACGCAACCCTTTCGCCGAGGCGGAATGTTCTCTGAACAGAGATGTCCCAAGCATTCAAACCGGGAGCCACGATGGGATTGCGAGGACAATTGCCAAAGGTGCCGGGAGCGGGCGGGGCAAATGCTCCAGGCAAAACGTAAGAGGAAGTGAGATCCCTCAGTTGATAGTGGATTGGGCCGATGCAGTTTGGACGCTCGTGGAAATTATCCACGCCGCTTTCCCCGCCAAACGTCAAAACGGGAGAAGCCAAGCCGTCACGAAGAGTCGTAGTTCCTGAGACTTGCCAGTCTTTCAACACTGAATCGGCAAAGTTGTTCATCTTAGGACTGGGGATCCGGTAGACGTAGGTGATGATGAGCGCGCGGCGTTGATCGAATTCCGAGTTCCCGATGCTACCAGCGAGGTTGCGGGAATCCTGCGGAACGTAGCCGCTGGTTCCGAAGAAATCTTCAACCTCGGACGCGGTGTCGATATTGTGGGACCAGGTAAAGGCCACCTGTGTGGTCAGGCCATGAAAGTCGGTCGACTTGAGAACGGCTTGCAGCGAGTGATAGTCGGACCAACCGTTCGACATGATGGTGTTGATCTGGCGCAGGGTCGGAAACGACGTGTTGTAGGGCCGCCGCGATTGCGACGTGTTGGTTGCAGTGTTGATGCCTGGAGTGGGCTGGTTAATATCGAGCAACTGAAGCTGATGGTTGCTTCTGTTGCCAACATAGCCCACTTGCAACGCGAACTTCGATCCAAGTTCCTGCTGGATATTCAGGTTCCAGAGCTGTGTGTTAGGAGTCTTCAGATGAGGGTCGATGCTAGCGATGTTAAAGGGAGGCTGAGGAGCGCCGGTACCAAAGATGGGAACACCCACACCGAACGGAATTGGGGCCGAGGGAGTGATGGTGTAGCCAGCCGTGGGACCGATCGGGTTCTGTGCAAGGCCCTCCTGGAAATTGTTCAGCGGAATGGTGTCGTAATAGATGCCGTAGCCGGCTCGAATTACCGTTTGCCGTCCCGGAATCAACTGAACTGGAGGAACCCAGGAAAGAGCGACGCGGGGACCGAAGTTCCTCTTGGGAGCGCTGTAAATATTTCCTCCTGGAAGCTGGCTGGCCATCACCAGACCCTTCGTCGGATCGAAAGCTGAGAAGCGGCCGCGTGACTCTCCGACGGTTCCGAAGAAGTCATATCTCAAGCCCGCAATTAAAGTGAGATTGCGAGTGACCTTGTAAGTGTCCGAGCCGTAGAAACTGGGTATGTTCTGATAGATGTTGGCGCGGTCGCTGCCTTCCCGGGTGATGAAAGTGTTTCCCGGCGAAGGGAGGCCAGCGAGCAGATCGATTAGCCCAGCCATGCCGATGTCGTTTGGAGACAGAATGTGTCCGACTTGAGAGCCATCAAACGAAAACAACCCGCGACCTCCAACCACGGTGTAGTCAGAGTAATTGTGGAAGTAGTTGAATCCGAATTTCAGAGCGTGCGATCCGTGAGTCACGTTGAAGTCATCGGCGACCTGGAACGTGGTGGCGACGCGCCCTCCCGCGCCATATTGCAAGCCAAGATTGGCGAATCGATCTGCGGCGGAACCGCCGATATCGATCTCGGGAATGCCGAAGCTTTCAGGGCCAACTCCCGTATTCAGGCCGATCGTGGCCGGGTCGACGTTGGCGTCTCGGCCCTTCTGAAACTGGCTGAACCGGTTGTAGCCCAGACGCAATGTGTTGATAACATTCGGCGAAAAGATGTGAACTTCGCTGATGGCGAAATTGGCGACGTGAGTCGGGGTCACGCCGAACCAAGGACTCAACTGGGACCCGCCTCCCGGTCCGGGACCGCCGCCGGGGAATTCATCTTCGCCATTGGCGTAGAGCATCCGGCCAGAGAGGGAATCACTTTCTGAAATCTGATGGTCCATTTTCGCGACCATACTGTTGGGGGACTGTTGGCCGCGATTGTCAATCACGAAGGGCCCAGACAAGCCAAGGCTGGAGTAAAGTCCAACAATGTTTACGCCCAGCTGGTTGACCGGGACCTTAGCGGCGGCCAAGTCACTTTCGGCGGTCTGGATCTGTGCTGGCGTAGGTGCGAGACCGCTCAACGTGGTCCCCAGTCGAAGCCTGCTTCCATCGTAGCCACCGAAAAAGAAGGTGCGATTTCGGCCATCGTACAAGTGAGGAATCACAACCGGGCCACCGATCGTGGCCCCGAATTCGTTCCATACGAATGGAGCTTTCGGCTGATGTCCCAGATCCTCAAAGTAGTTGGCAGCGTCGAGGGCGGCATCGCGATGCACCTCGTACGCGGATCCGTGAATCTGGTTGGTACCGCTCTTGATGATCGCGTTCATTACGCTGCCGGCATTCTGGCCGGTGTCAGCGCCACCACCGCTGACCACGCTCACCTCTTGAATTGCATCAAGCGGCAAACGGGTTGCTGCGGTCGCGGAGTTGCCGCCTTCGTTGAGTGACGGCAGGTAGGTGGAGGGATCGGTGTTCGAGGCGCCGTCCACGAAGAAGGCATTGGATCGGGAGCGAGAACCGTTGATCGTGTATTGCGCGAAGGCAAAGTTGCTGTTTTGTGTGGCACCCGGCAGGGTTAAGGCCAGCCGGGTATAGTCGCTGTTGCCGATGGGAAGAGAAGAAACCTGGACCTCAGAAAGCTGACCGCCAGCAGAGTTGGTTTCCGTCTGAATTAACGGGGGAATCGACATCACTTCAACTTCGCTAGTCACGGTGCCGACCTTGAGAACGGGCGAGAGCGTGTTCACCTGTGTGAGCGAGGTAGTAATGTCGGTTAGAACCACGGTCTGGAAACCGGACTTGCTGACGGTCAACTGGTAGGTGCCGAGGGCCAGTTGAGGAAAGTTGAATTCCCCATTGTCGCTAGTCGTGGCAGTGCGTTCGAGTCCGGTCGCCGTATTGGTCAGTTTTACGTTGGCACCGGGAACAACGGCTGCTTGTGCATCTCGCACAGTCCCCGTGATTCGGCCAGGAAAAATCTGAGCGGCCAGGCTGGTTGCGGCCAACATCAGCATTGCGGCCAGGACGAGGCGAGCGTACAGACCCCATTTCATAGTTCCACCCCCTGCGGTTCCCTGAATAGATGCGCACGCTACACCGGTTCCTGCAGGTATGTCAAGAAGATTACCGCTGGTATACAATCGGTACATCTGGATAGGCAGACTTTTCCGGTGCTGGTCGAACGTGAGCCGGAAGTTTGGCTCATTGCGGTGGTTCGCCTTTCCGGGATGGACGGGGCGAGGCTGGCACTGAGAATCGAGCCGGAGTTCCTCGTTCGCTGAAGCCATAGCACCCGGGCTATCGGGCATAGCCGCAGCCTTCTGGCGGATAAGTCTGGGCGTATATTTCTTTACAGGCGATAGCTGGTTGTCGCAGAATGACCAGCGGGATGTCGGCCGCCGAAGCTAGTCATGCGTGACCCAGAGGGACTGCGCGGTTGGTCAGAAATAAGTCCATGAAGAAAAAGGTTCCGAACCCGCCCAAGGTAAGAAGCCAGCGTGTGTCCTCAGCGGTGGCCCGAGGATATGAGGGGGAGATCGCTCAGTTCCCTTCCACGGGTAACTCCAACGGGACGCTCAGCCAGCGGGTGTATCAGGCTCTCAAGAAGGACATCATCATGGGCCGCTACCAGCCCGGTGAGGCGCTGAGTGAAAAAGTGCTGGCCAAGCGATACCACGGAAGCCGGACGCCGGTACGTGAGGCAGCGGTGCGCCTTCAGCAAGAACATCTGATGAAAATTGTGGCCAATCGCGGCTATTTCATCACCCAGATCACGATTCAGTGGGTCAATGAAATCTACGAATTTCGGGCTGCGGTGGAGGGTGCTTCTGCGGAAGTGGCCGCGCAGAAGAACTGGGACCAGGCCACGATGGACAGGCTGGTCAAACTCGCGAACACGGAACATCGGGTCGATGATCGGGCCAGCTACATGCGCTTCATCGAGGCAGACACCGACTTTCATCTTGCCATTGCCCAGCTGACCCGTAATCCGCTGCTCATCCGCTCGGTCGCTGACATGCGCTCACAGATGGAACGAATCATGTACGCCTCGATTGATGTTGGGTACTACGGAGAACTGCCCGTCCGTGAGCACTGCGGCATCGTCGAGGCCATTCAGCAGCGGGATGCGACTCTCGCGCGCAAGCGCATGTGCGACCACATCTACATTTCCAAAGATAAAGTTCTACGGTTAGCCAGCGGTAGCTCCCGCCTTTAGGAGCCTCTTTGCTACTCTCTCCTCAGAAGCCCTAGGCTGGGACCAACCACGAACCTCGTTCTTCCGCGCTTCGTCTCGCTTCTCTGTTGACGAAAGCTGGTTGTCTCACCAGACACGGAACAGCCGGCCGGTGGCGGATGAGATTGTTTCACAGGAGAAAGAGCTTATCGAGGCTGCACTTGCCGAATGCAAGGGAAAGGTTTTCGGGCTATCCGGAGCGGCCGCCAAGCTCGGGTTGCCACCCTCCACGCTGGATTCCAAAATCAGGACGCTGCAGATCGACAAGCGTCGCTTTTATCCTAACTAGCGGCTCTCAGAGATTTTGGGTTGGCCATCACCGATTGATATCGGACCGGCGATGTGTCGCCTAAGAAAGAGATAAGAAGCAGCGTAAAGAATGCCAGCAACCAATATTAGAAATCTGATACCAGTCCACAGCGAAATGCACTCCAGTAATCCTCCGAAAAGCGCGCCGAACAAATTAGACCCTAAAGCTCTTCCATCAAACCGCGCGTCGGCAAAACTCTGGATGAATATTACGCTCGCGAAGAAAACAGGAAGGCACAGCATTCCCGTCGCGCTCACAGCTTTCAGCCAAACATTTGAAAACGAAAATCGTTCTATCGGTGTGAAGTAGATCACTACGAGAGACAAGAACATAGCTACGTAGGCGAAAAGGCGAGAGCAAACTGGAACAGCCCGGACGACCAGGTTTGCTGAAGCAATCAGCAAGAGCACTCCACCGACAACCAGTGAGTTTACTAACCAGGTGGTTCCGAACAAAAGTGCCATCTTGCTAACTACCTGCACTTCCAGAAGCATGAATCCGGCCCCAAGAAAGAAGAAATGCCAGCTTACAGTGGAGACGCCCACGCCCGTCCTTCGCAGCAGGATCCAGCAAGCGGCTGTCAACATGATGGATAAGATTACGATGCTATGGGGAATGGTACGCTTCTGCTGATAGAAGTATGGCCAGTCGTCCGTCGTAAGTGTAGTCGAAGGTGCCTGACTAATACGGTTATGGATGACATAGGGACGCACCGTCGGGTCATTCATGGCGTCGTGTATGCGTTGCTCGGACCCAGCTATAAAGAACCTTCCTACTGTAGTGTAATCGGAACGAACTGCATTCAAATCGAGTGGAGCTTGGCCGAAAGCCGCGTTCACAAGGCTGTACAGCCGACCAGCTATCCAAGGCGTAGAGACCCAGAATTTTACGACGAATACGCCATCCGGTGTGAGTAGCCGCTTAGCGGCTTGAAACGCTTCGAGTGTATAGACATAGTCATCGATTCGGATGTTCGAATAATAGGAGGCATTTGTGTGCGAATCGAGAAGAGAGAAGACGATCAGATTGAACTTATCGTGGCTGTTGTGAATATAGCTGCGCGCATCATTGAGGACTATGTGGACGCGTGGCGAATCGTAGGGTCGCTCAAAATGAAGTTTGCGGCCGATGTCAAGAATGAGCGGGTCGATCTCGACGGCAACGACGCGGTCGGCGTTATTGCGAAGGGCGGCGGCGACATCGTTTCCAGTGCCTGCGCCGAGAACCAGCACTGCCGGAGCCTTGGGATAGAAATGGTAGGGAATATTGTACGCGTTAGCTTCCGCCGGGACCGACTTGAACAACTCAGGATGCGCAAGCACGAAATCGGGGGATAAATTGATAATCTCCTGGTACCATGCCCCGTTGGTTTCCAGCCGGTAGGCTGTCGGTTCGCGATCGTTGGGTATCGGTGATACCGTAATCTTTTGATACGGTGACCACAAGACGTAGCTTGGTTTGGGAGGGCCGATACAGAGGAAGGCCAGGCATCCGGAGAATAGAAGTACGGTTGTCCAGCGTATTCGAGGCAGCTTCCACAGCAGCATGGTTGCCATGGTGCCGGCTAACGCAAACCAAACCACAGGCGGTTGATAATGGAAGCAGAGGAGCGTATACAACGCAATCCCCGCTATGCTGGCCATAACGTTAAGGGTGTAGGCCAGAATTCCGTCTCCCGCGGATTCCAGGTGCCACCCGACCAACTGTCCCAGGGGCACGAAAGCAAAGGCGACGAGTAGGAAGAAGAACAAAATTAGCAGCATCGCGAGGAGTGAATCGGCGAGCGCGGTAGACGAAATAGAACGTCCAAACAGTTCGAATTCTGAAGTTTGCCCTATCCTGTACGGAATTTGCTGAATAACGAAGCGCGATGCCTCCCAGGGGATGTGAATTAGGAATACGAGCAGGAACGGTGGCAAGGCAAACGCCAACCAGTTCACAGTGCGTCGACAAAAGCAGTACCCAAGGCCGAATCCAAAAAAACAACCGATTAGCGCGATGTTCTTGAAGTACGCGAATACGGGCACTTCCGACGCCACCCACCGAATCAGCAGCATCTCCAGAAACAGGCTAAGCGCGCTAATGCCCGCAAGCCGAAACCAACTGAACCCCCCGAGATCCTCCGCCGTGAACTCCCAGCCTTTTGCAATGCGGCGCACGAAGTGGGCAGGCCTACTGGCTTCATCTCGGTAGAGAAGGGTGAGAAAGACGATTCCACCTCCCCCCACGATGAGGATAAACATGAGAGCAAGGGAGTGCTGGAGATTGCTTGGCATTAGGGAGCTTCGGAGTTCCATGGTCTTGCGGCGCTTAGCAGGAATTGTGACGACTTTGAGGCCCTTATTCTGACCGTCGCGCACCGCCCATTCGCAGAGGAACTGCGGGGAAGTGTACTACAAGTGCAACTTCGTGCCTCCACAGCAACAGTCTCTTTTGGGCAACACGGCGCCCGGCTCAGCGGGCGGCATTGGTTAAGATTAAGCAATCCAACTTTCCTTTCGCAACAGGTACACTTGGCAGGTGCGACGACCGGGCACGGTTGCAGTGTCTAGAGCCTCGAAAACGAGCGACACGAGCGAGGCGCCCATCCTTCTATCAATCGTTCTGCCCACATACAATGAAGTCCAGAACATTGATCGTGCCGTCCAGGCAGTCTACAACATACTGAAAACGCTACAGATCACATTCGAATTGATAGTGGTCGACGACGATAGCCCGGACGGCACCGCCAGTCGCGTGGTCAGGCTACAGGACCAGCTACCCCACCTGCGCCTCCTAGGGCGCAGTAAAGAACGAGGTTTGGCAACCGCGGTCGTACGTGGCTGGCAAGCCTCGCAGGGAGAGGTTCTTGGCGTAATGGACGCAGACTTACAGCATCCCGCAGAGACTCTCCCGGAGTTGTGGAACGCAATCAAATCAGGCGCGGACCTGGCCATCGCCAGCAGACACGTGCGCGGTGGGGGAGTAAGCAACTGGAGTTTGCGCCGACGACTGATCTCCCGGACTGCGCAGTTTATTGGGTTGCTGGTGCTGCCCGAGATCGTCGGGCGTGTTGCCGATCCGATGAGCGGATATTTTCTGGTGCAACGGCGTGCCCTTGCCAGTGTGACGATGAAACCTCGAGGGTACAAGATCCTACTGGAAGTCCTCGCAAGAGCTCACATATACCGGACAGTAGAAGTGGCTTACGTATTTCGTGAGCGGTTGGCGGAAGAGAGCAAGGCGACATGGAGGGTTTATGGTGACTATCTCATACATTTGGCAACGCTGCGAATAGCTACCCTAAGGAGACTTCTGGCCGTCACAAGATAGGGGCAGTCGTTTCGGCGAGAGCCCCTTCAATTTGTCGTTCGCAAAATACTCTGATTTTCATTTCAGACATCGATATACCGGATCAGCATTTGCCACCATAACAACGCCTAGAAGAGCGGGATGTTCCCAATCGCCGTCCGGGGGGGTGAAGACGCCGCGTCCGAGAGAGCCAGGTGAAGCGCGCCAGCGAATACGAGTACGATCACCGCTAAGAGTGCCGGGCTGCCCACGACAAAATTCAACAGTATATAGAAGGGGCTGAAGAGAATAAGACCAAGGCCCAGAACCAGCGCATTGCGGAATCTGGAGCTAATGGCTCCGTCTGAAAAAAGCAACTCCAACACTAACGCGATCGGAAGTAGCAGGAGACAGAGATCAAAGGAGTGGCAATGATAACTAACTAGCAATGTGACGACGAGATTGAAAGAAAAGCTCAGGTTGAACAACTGACGGTCGGTTAACGGGTTGAAAGATGACTTCTGTATAACTGATGCGACGAGCAGGAGAGATATGATGCATAGGATTACAATGCTGAGTGTTGGAAATGGCTTTAAGACGGGCACAATACTGAGTAAACCGCGAATATTCGGCATATCGCCGGGCACATTTACGCCCTTCGCAAGCTTATCGATGCCCATCAGGAACGCAGGGTAGCGAAGACATGTCGAAGCGCCGACAGTTGCCACGGACAACCCGCATAGCAAAATTGACGTTAGCGCGAAGCCGAGTGTCAGTCGATATTTTGATTTAATTAATAGAGGAATCAAAAACGGCACCAGGAGCGGAAATTTCAGGCTGCCAAAGCCAAGTATCATACCCGCCGTCAAATGTTGTTTGTTTCGCAGCTTTTGGTATGCCAGAACATAAACAAGAAGCAGCAAAATCGAGTCTTGCCCCTGGAGGATGGTAAGAAAAACGGGAAAATAGGAGAGCATTGCACAGGTCAAAAAGAATGAGCTGAAGCGACGGAGCTCAGAAAGCTCTCTGCGAAGTATGGCCACTATCGCAACTAGGCAAGTACCGCTGAACAGGTTCCAAAGAACAAATGCCGTCGGGTACGAAAAGTGCGCGAGCGGCAAAAAGAGCCAGGCCTCGAACGGGGGTCGAACAAACGGGAGCGCGCCTTGTCGATTTGCGAAATTGGGATAAATCTCCTGCTGAATTTGATGTTGAAGTCCCAAGTCGTACAACCGGAAAGCCTGGTGACCCTGCAAGATCTTGCCCGCAGTATAAAAGCTCACAAAATCCGAGTAGCCATGAGCGAGCTGCCAGCGGAGTTGGTAGGAAATGGTGCCGTATATGAAGAGGAGCGCTCCTATGGAGAGCGTAACCGCCGTGCGGAGCTTGCGGCACTGTTCAGGTGACATTCTCAGAATTGGCTTCGCATGGCAAAAGCATATCTTGCTCTGGGCGAGTACAGTAAGGACCATCGAGCAAACCGGTGCGCGGTCATCTACGAAACCTCTGGTTGTGCGATGGTAGCAGTGAGCTAGCCGAAATTGCGGTTCCTGCTGCTGTAGTTCCGGTTACGGTGCTCGCCGCCATGTGCATCGGGAACTCCACGAGATAGACTCTGTTTCGCTGGAGCTTGATGACAGTCTCGCGCTTCTGAAAGAGCGATCTCTTACCTGTGGGGCCGATCAAGAATCCTGTAGGCATCGGCGTCCGATGAGTCTGAGCATCCTCACCCCGTGAGCAGGAAGACTGTGATCGTTACGTCTCCGGCTGCCCTCTCCTCTGCCGCCAATCCAAAAGGACTTCTGTTGTTCAGTATTCGACAATCCCCGTCATTCAAAGAGACAGATGCTCATTATATACTTTGCCTGCGCACGCCCAGATCTCTTCCCGACTCGGATTCGGCGCCCCAACGGTGGGGGACGATTTTTGTTAGAAACGAGCCGTAGGGAGTCGAGGCCGCCATGAAAAGAGGTCGTTGATACTGAAAGGAACGCGCGTTTCGTCCGGCAACAAGCGAGAAGCATCGGCATCGCTCCCATGGTCAGCAACATCTCACGTATGAAGTAGTCGAGTCGGAGTTCAATGTTCAACCTATCTTCAGAAAATCCAGCTATTCGCATTGGGGTCGCGCTAATTTTATGTTCTGCGATGTGGTCTTACGTCCTCATCGCTTGGCCGCTATCCCAACGTACACTGACTGACTTGTACGCAAGATGGTATGGCAGTCGCGAACTCTTATTGCACCACCGCGACCCATACAGCCCTGAGATCACGCGCGAAATTCAGCAATGGCACTCCGGCCGTCCCGCGCGGCCAGGAGAGGACGAAAACCGATTTGCGTATCCCGTGTATGTGGCCTTTCTCCTCGCGCCAACTGTTACGTTGAGGTTTTCTCCCGTTAATGACACGATGTTTTGGATTCTCTTGTTGTGCTGTGCAGGAACCGCTTATCTTTGTTTTCGGCTCGTTGGGTGGCGACCTTCCGGGCCGTCGTCGGTCATAGTCGTGCTCTTATCGCTGAGTAGCTTCCCGGTCGTACATGGCTTAAGGCTTCGACAATTGAGTTTGCTTGTAGGCCTCTTAATTGCAGCATCATTAACCTTGATTTCACGAAGTCACTTCTCCCTCGCAGGCAGCTTCCTTGCCCTAGCGACCATCAAGCCGCAGCTCACGATTCTGATCGTACCGTGGTTGCTGGTTTGGGTTTTTAGCGATTGGCGTCATCGGCGCCCGTTATTTTGGAGTTTTGGTTTAACGATGGTGATTTTGTTCGCAAGTTCGGAACTTTTCGTTTCGGGTTGGATGTTGCAATTCTTGCACGGTGTGTTCGCGTACGTGCATTACACGGATGGGCGGTCGATACTGCAACTACTATTCACACCGATTGGAGGAAGCCTTGTCTCGGCGGTCGTAATCTTCGCATTAGGTCGTGTGTGTTTGGAATCGCGCTTCGCTGCGAGCGAATCGAAGAATTTTGTTTTTTGTTCTGCTCTTGTGCTGGCCGCTACTGTGACTATCATCCCCACCATGGCGCCTCATGCACAAGTGCTTCTCTTTCCTGGGCTCTTTCTGATTTTCTATCAGTGGAATGCCATACGGGATGGCGGACGGTGGTGTAGGTATTCGGCCCTGTGCACCTCGCTTCTTTTTGCATGGCCCTGGCTTGCGGCAGCAGGGTTCACATGCATAGCGGTGCCATACGGAAAGAGTACGGCCATGCGTTTCTGGTTGGTACCCGCCTCGACAAGTCCTCTGCTCCCCCTGAGTGTCATGACCACGTTGATGATTGCCCGATTCCAACTTGCCGAACCAGCACGGGTACCCCTTGACTGTTAAGCATTCTCTCTGTGGATGTTGCGGTGCGGGGGCGAGAGCTGATTCGCGCCAGATGTCGGTTCAGTCTTTCACGCCTCGCCATCCGAAGATGTGCCACGAATCCCGCAACGGGAAAGAAAATTGAATGTGCCCGTAGTGGATGATTCCGCAACCGTGCGTCAAGTGATGCGGGCGATTCTGCAAACCCCGAAGACGACCGACACAAAGCCACGCACGCTCAAGGAGTGGATCATTCGCAAGTTAACCGAGATATTCGAACTCAACGAACCTTGCGGAATAACCCGCTCCTGACGCTTCTGTGAGAAATACCTACTGCAGTGCCGGCCCTTAAGAGGCTAGGAACTCCAGATCGCCCTCTTTCGAGCCGCGCTCAAAGAAAGAAACAACCCGCCCCCTAAAGGGCGGGCGGGTTATCAGTGTCTACATCCTTCTGGAGCGGAATGATTCCCGGCACCAGCCACTTATTCCACATCTCATCAATCTTGCTCTGGAAGTATTCGATGTCGTCATCGACAAAGTGCGCGAACCTTCCCTGTTTGAGCAAGTAATCACGCACCGGCAGGCGTTTGAACTTGCCCTTGGCAATTTGCTCGGTTTTGCCATAGAGCTTCAATTTGCCGCACTCGACCTCGTACAGAGGCCAAATGCCCGTGTTCACGGCCAGTTCGCCCAGTTCGAAGGACAGCACGGGATCGAAGTCCCACCCCTTCGGACACGGATTCAGGCAGTGAATGAACGTAGGCCCGCCGATCGACAGTGCCTTGCGGATATTGTTCATCGCCTGCAGCGGGTACGACGTCGAGATCGTTCCAACATACTTGCAGGTAGGATGACCAGCCAACATCAGTGGCGCAACATTCTTTTTCCAGCGGTGATGCATGATGCGCTTGATTTTTCCCGGCGTACTGAACGAGGTGTTGACGCCATACGGCGACGTCCCGGAGATCTGGATGTCCGTGTTGGCATAGGACTCGTTGTCGTACATCAGGATCAGCAGGTTGTAATCGGGATGGGTCATGGTAGCTGAGATCGCACCCAGACCCATGTCCGCGCCGCCTCCGTCGCCGCAGAACGCGATGACGTTGATGGGCTCATCTTTCATTACACCCTTACGCATCTGGACGCGGAACGCGGCCGCCGCGCCGAGAGCGCTCGACCCGGAACTGCCTAGTTGCGTATGCATCCAGGGCACGCCCCAAGGCGTGGCATAGTAAGAGGTGTTAGCCACGTACATGCAGCCGGTGCTGCCCAGGACCACTGTTCTGGGACCTGCGGCCTTCGCCATCAGCTTCATGATTTGCGCAGACTCGCAGCCTTGGCAAGTGCGGTGGCCGGACGTGTAGTATTCCTCGTGAGGAACCTTCTTTACTCCTTTGAAGGCTTCCAGGTTTTGCGTCGGTTTCTCATCTACAAATGTTGTGCTCATGAGTGTCATGTCCTTTCCGGCTCTGGATAAGCGTCCTGGGACGCTCTACCCCCGCAGCCCGATCCATTGAGTCAGGGGTTGCGCTTTACCTTTCGCAGCTTCGAAGACCGATTCGGTGATCTTCTCCACATCCGGCACAGTTACTTCGCGACCACCCAGGCCGCAGATGAAGCCCAGCACGGGAGGCCTGGTTGCGGCGCCGGTATACATGGCCGACCGAACTTCGGTGGCGACGACACCGCTCAGATTGGGTGACCCAAACGAGAAGTCGCGATCGATTACGCCAATCGCCTTGAAGCGTTCCAGACACTTCGCGATTTCCGGACCGGCGAACGGACGGAACCAGCGCAGCCGCACGAACCCGACTTTCTTACCCTCTTCGCGCAGCTTGCGAATCGCGACTCGTACTGGCGTGGACATCGTCCCCATACCCAGCAGAACGACTTCCGCGTCTTCGGTCATGTACTCTTCGAAGAACGGATTGCCATACTTCCGGCCAAACGTCTTCTCGAAGTCGGCATAGACCTCGCGAATCACATCGCACGAGCGCTCGGTCACGGCGTAGTTCTGGCGCCGAATCTCCATCACCCAATCCTCGTTGGCCTGGGGGGCCACCGAGATGACGTTGTCGGGGTGGAGCAGCAGGTCGCCACGATCGTAACGAGGCAGGAACTTGTTCACTTGCTCGGCCGCCGGAATCTTGACCAGTGCCTGCGAGTGAGTGAGGAAAGCTCCATCGCAACTCAGAGCCAGGGGCACGAACATGCGGCGATCCTCCGCCACACGGTAGGCAATAAGAGCGGTGTCCAGCGCTTCCTGCGCGCTGTCGACCCAGGTCAAAAGCCAGCCCAGGTCGCGCACTGCCAGGGCATCGTTGTGTTCCACGCCGAAGGCGCCGGGATCATCCAGCGCCCGGTTGCCCACCATGGCTACCATCGGAACCCGCAGCGCCGGCGTGACGGTCAGCGCTTCCATGGCGTACATCCAGCCCACGCCGCTCGAACCGCAGAACACGCGCGCGCCACAGACCGATGCGTGTTTGACGATTTCAAATTGTGAGTGCTCGCCTTCCGCCACAATGTACTCACAGTCCATCTCGCCATCCGCAACCAGCTGGCTGATGTACTGCATCACCGTGTCGTAGGGCCGGATCGGGTAAGCCGTGACTACGTCTACGTTGGCCAGCTTGCAGGCAATCGCAATGGCTTCCGCTCCGGTGATCAGGGCTTCCTGCTCGTAAACTTTTTTTTCTTGCTCAACCGGCATTGTCAATGTCGCCATCTGATTCTCCTTGTCTTAATTTGCTCCTCCGGCGCGGTTAGCCTTTCTGAGCGATTTCCAGGGCCTCAGGCACCTGTTCTTTGTACTGGCCGCGATAACGGAAGCCGTGAGCTCTCTTCTCTTCAGGCTCAGCCGACTCGATCGTCTTCTCCAGCCACTTCAGGTAGGCATCCTGGTCCTTCTTGAACGCCATCCATTGACTCTCGTTGTCGTGGAATTGCGACTCGCTGACCATGGTGATGCAGTCTTTCACCGGGCAAACTGCCTCGCAGATTCCGCACCCGCAGCAAGCCTCGAGATTGGCATCGTAAGTAGCATCCGGCGTGACGTCGAAAGAAGCATCCGGGCAGTTGAGCCAGCACAGTGTGCACTTTGTGCAAGTCGCAAAGTTCACGACTGGCCGCTGGTTGCGCGTCGAGTACTTCTTGAACAACTCGTTGCGCGCTGGGCGGAAACCACCCACCTGCTTTGTGACCGGGTCCTCATACGGGCCGCCCTGCGGTTGGCCTTTGATGGAGACGCCATCCCGCATGTCTTCCCACTTGAGGAATCCGAACTTGAACAGTTCTTCAGGATTGCCTTCGCCCGGCTTCACATCGATCGTTGTAAATCGCTCGTATGCAGTTTGAGCCGATGTAACCTTGAGTGAGTTCTTGAGCCTCTCCGTGATGAACTGCTCGACTGCCTTCAGGCCCACGAGCTCCGGCAGCGCCTTGGCGATAGCGCCAAGGACCCGCACATCGGTGTGGTCATCCTTGTAGACCCACATGCCGGAGAAGTTGGTAACGCCCTTCAGGACTCCGAACTTGTAGGGCTCTTCCCGGCGATGAATGCTCTTGAGGAGAGTAGGTGCGTCTTGCAGCGAGACGACGATCAGAGTGTGTCCGGGTTTGAGTGCATGATGCACCGGCTGCAGCCCGTACCATGCCCAGGACTCCGTGCCCTTGCAGAGCGTGTCGTCGAGGACTACCGTCAAGTCGACCTGCTTGGGCTCGTATTGGGCCATGCCCGCCTCAAGCGTTTGCTCATCGCTGGCCACGATGGCAAAGCTCTTGGCTGGAATCCCATTACGCTCCGGAGAATCCCCATAACGGCCAAAGGAAATGCCCAACTTGCCTTCGTTACGCCCGGCCAGAACGATGTCGCGCGTTATGTTTTTCGCCAGGGTCTTCTGAAAGACCCCACGGTAAATGATCTCAACCGCGAATAACTGACCCATGTGGCAACCTCCATTCTTTTCTTTAGAGCTTTTTCAGAACGATCTTTTCGATTTCGGATAAGTGTCGGCGCATGGCCGCCTCGGCGGCTGCCGCGTCGCCCCGCTCAAGAGCCGCAATGATGCGGAAGTGGCCGGCGAGCGATTTCTCGGGGCGCCCTTCTCCCTGCAACGAGCGCTCCCTGGTCTCACGCAACAAATCCATCAGGACTCGCACCAGCTTCATCATCACGCTGTTATCCGCCGCCAGTGCGATGGTGTAGTGAAAGGCAGAATCTTCTTCGGTTGGGAGCTCTCCCCGGCGCAACTTCTCCTCTTGCCGGATCAAAATCTCTCGCATTTCGGCGATCTGCTCAGGGGACGCATGGATTGCGGCGCGTCGAGCCAAGGCTGGCTCGATGATGTTGCGAACCTCCAGAAGCTCGTGGATGACTTTTCGTTTCTGGAGAAGAACGCTGGCCACCGGATTCACTACTGCATCCGATGGAAGCTCCCGAACGACGGTGCCGACT
>Ga0075030_100002434_pt1 | contig 16874 bp, 17 predicted proteins | sample LitLauG_LLR_2012_FD_71393 | JGI IMG/M metagenome (GOLD analysis project Ga0075030, IMG submission 71393) | Freshwater sediment microbial communities from Pennsylvania, USA - Little Laurel Run_MetaG_LLR_2012 | ecosystem: Environmental > Aquatic > Freshwater > Creek > Sediment | place: USA... | reverse complement strand
AACCATGACCATTCCAAAGATCATCGCCTTCGCCGGCAGCACCCGCAGCGGATCCTTCAACAAGAAGCTGATCGCGCTTGCCGCCGATGCCGCACGCGCAGCTGACGCGGAAGTCACTCTCGTCGATCTCCGCGATCTCGCGCTTCCGCTTTTCGACGAGGATCTGGAAGCCTCCGGCGGTCTCCCGGGAGGCGCGAAAAAATTCAAGACGCTGCTCCGCGGGAGCGACGGCTTCCTCGTTGCCTCGCCCGAATACAACAGCTCCGTCACCGCCGCGCTGAAGAACGCAATTGACTGGGCGTCGCGCTCAGAGTCCGACGCCGAACCGTCGCTCGTCGCGTACCGCGGGAAAGTCGCAGCGCTGTGCAGCGCCTCACCCGGCGCTCTCGGCGGACTGCGCGGGCTTGTGCATCTGCGCGCGATACTCGGCAACATCGGCGTGATCGTTCTGCCCGAACAGGTCTGCATTTCCAGCGCGCACGAGGCATTCGACGAGGCAGGCAGACTCAAGGACGAGCGAAAGGCAAAGCAAGTTGTGAATCTCGCGAAGGGTCTGGTCGAGATGGCCCGCAGATTGCGAGCGTGATCCTCCGCTGGAAACGCGCGCCCGAAAACAGGGCACACGAGAATCTGACTTCGCAATCAATAGGGCTGGAGACCGCGGTCGCGCAGACGACGAAATTTGGCAGCACAAAATCGGACGCGCTGAACAGCAACACGATCACTGCGATCACAATCCCCACGCAATCGAACACGACCGGGGGCCGATGTCCCCCGGCCTTGTCACGAGCATCGAACAGGCGCGCCTTAAAACCCGCATGAATACAAGCAGCGCGTACGGGATTCGAACCCGTGTACCAGCCTTGAGAGGGCTGTCTTTTTCTCTGTAGGGACCGGCGCGTAGCTATTTTTTCGCTATTTTCTGAAACCCGTGAACAGTCCATCCGAGCACCGCCAAAAACAAAACACTCCCCTACCCCGCGCCCGAAGAATCAAATTGCGAACACGGTCATTCTCCAACTTCAATCAAACCTCCTCCCACACGATCATCTTCATCTTCAGACATCACCAGTGACCCCCGATTTCCATCATCACCTTCAAACTGCTCAGGGTTTTCTTTCACTCGGGATGGCAAATGAAGCCGCTGAAGCCCTGGAAAATATTGAGCCGGAGCTGAAGACAAGCCCTCAAGTGATTGCTGTGCGTGTTGGACTTTACGAATCACTCAGCCGATGGGAAGAGATGGTGATGATGGCGAGCCTCATGGTGAAGATGCTGCCGGACGAACCGAAATGGTGGATCAAATTGGCAACGGGAACACGCAGACACAACTCCATTGAAGCAGCCATCAAGATTCTTTTGGAGGCGGAATTGAAACACCCAAACGACGCCACGATCAAATATCACCTCGCCTGCTGTTGTGCTCGTCTTGGAAAAATGGACCGCGCAAGGCACAAACTTGAAGCAGCAATAGAATTGAACCCTGCATTGCGGAAACAGGCGATTGATGAGCCGGATTTGAAGGGGTTGTAGCGGTCAGTTTTTCTCGCCTGCATTTCCGTTTTCCATTGCACTCCGGTGACATGAGTGACGCGCTGACAACCTTGATGGACATGGGAAAACAATACGCCGAGTTTTGCATGAGGAACGACGGCAGTGTTCGACCGGCCATGTTTGCAAATAGCCCAGACGGCATTTTGAATTTCATGCCAAATGATTTTCACGATGAGAAGGCAAAGGACTTTTTCACGAACTCGGCGCGACTCATTTGCGCGACGTATGGAGCGACCTCCGTAGTAATGGTCCTGGAATCGTGGGTGAAGTTTGGGAAGCAGGATGAGCAGGACGATACGCCACCGTCTGAAGCGTTTGACCGAAAAGAATTCATCATTTTGACGGGCGAGACAAAGGGCAAAAAGACCACCGAGTTTCTTCCCATTTTACGCACGGATGCAGGGACCTTCTTTGGCTTTGGTGAATTTGATTCCAGCAAACTGGAGGGATTCCAAGGCAGGTTTACCGAAATGCTGCCTCCAAAAAAGCCGACGAAGGAGATGCAGATTGTCGCCCATGCTCTTCTTGAGCGTATAGGCGTTACCAAGGAGTCATTGCTATCTAAACACGGGAGAAATTGATGACCTACTTGCGCTTCTTCGGCTTGGTCTTGTTATCGTTGTAAAATTTAATGGCGGCTTTCGAAGTCTCGTAAAGCCATTTGAACATTTTTGGAATATCGGTGGCGGCTCGGAGTAGAAAACGTGTGCTGGACTGTGAAATTCGGACTGGCTAGCCTTCAGACCGAAACTGCTGCCATGACCGACACCCCGCCCGAATTCGCCGAAGACGTCCGTCCATGCGCCGGGGATTCGTGCCGCCGGGCGGCGGGCGGGAAGCAGCTTGCGAAGCAAAAGGCCGAAGGCCAGGGCTGTTGAACAAGCTTTCGCGAAGACATGGACATTGCCAATGCACGTCAACCCGATTGATTTATGAATAAATACGCTGTCGAGATTTCACCCGCGACGGAGAATGATATTGCCGATTTGGTATTGCACCTAAGTGCTCTAGAAGGTGAGCCGAAAATCGATTTGATCTCTTCAAAAGGCTTCGGAGGTGCAACCGAGGTTACTCTAATAATCTCTCTCCTCGGCAGCCCTATTGTAGTCAAAAGCATAGCGGCGGTATTGACCGCATGGATCAGCCGGAATGAAAAAAAATCCGTGATGCTCGGAAAGACTAAAATATCGGGCTACTCGGCCGAGGATGTGGAGAAACTGTTAAAGAAAATAAAACCGAAATGACACTAATCGAGACCTTGGTTGAGCTTCTGCATGAGGAAGGCCCAGATAAATTGACTTTGGAGCGGCGAAATCAGTATGCCGCAATTTTCAAAGACGATCCGAAGTTGATCCAATCACTCGAAGGAAAGGAATGGACGGTTGGCACCTCGCGTCAGTATTTCGAGTCTTTGCGTGACCGTCTCTTGGAGAAAAACCAAGGATTGGCGGCAGTGGTCGGCATTCCACCAGTGCTGCAGGTGAATAATTTGCGCGAAATCACAAGCGCAAAGCGAAGTGCGGATGAACATGCGGTCGTAATTGATTCGTTTGTCACGACTCTACTATGGACAATGGATAAGGCTTGGGCTTACGGAAGAAATATAGCTCGTGAAGAACAGGATGTATTATTTTGCAACCTCTTCGTTCACTTCGCGACTTTGCGAAGTTTTCTGCAACAAGGCCTTGTATGGCCGCGGCCTAAAACGCCACCTCACCAGACCAAGGAAGGGCTCGCACTGTTAACTTTCATGGTTGGCGCGCAAGAATCGTTCTTAATCGGTCATGAATTAGGCCACATATATGTGGATCGTGGAGGAGAGTTACCAAAAGATCCGGTTTGCATGCGCGACTTTGCGACCTCATATACTTTCTTGAAGCCGCGAGATGCTTCGATCGATCAGGAACTGCTGGCAGACGAACTCGCTTTTGAATTCACGCTTAGGGCTTACCAAGAAAATGAATCGCTCGAAGTGGTGGCGGTTACATCAATTTTCTTGCTAATTCGTTACCATCTCTGGTTAGCCGTAATTTGCTCAAACGGCGAAGACGACAGAGATTTCACCTTGTGGTTTGGTCGAAACAGCCTGTTCCGAGAGAAGGCACGTCACATCTGTCGAGGCGAAACATTGAGATCAATCGTAGAAGTCAGCGAACTCATGGAAGAGGCGATAGAACCAGCCGCTTTTAGGGCTGAAAAAGCTTTCAAGTTGATTCGTGAGAAGGCTGATAAGTAATCAAATCTTTCGCGCAAATTCCTTCTAGCCCGAACGCCACCATGCACCTCCGCCTCCTCGCCCTCGCCAGCCTCATCACCGCCACCACCTTCGCCGCGGACGCGCCGAAGCTTCCTGCGATTCCCGCGCAGCCGATTGCGCAGAAGAAGGTGCTGATTGATGTCTTGAAAGTGGGACCTGTGTAAAGTTTTGCACAGGGCGAGAGCTGCATTCGTTTTGATAAACCGATTCCTCCCACTCCTCTGCTTCTTCGCATTGATCCAACCCGCATTCCCGTGGGGAGCGCAAGGTCATCAGGCAGTCGGTGAAGTAGCGAAAACACTGCTCACACCGAAGACGAGAGCCAAAATCATCGAGATTCTTGACAATGATGACCTCGCCTCTGTTTCGACCTGGCTTGATGATGTCCGCAATCTTTCAAAGCATCACACTGGTCCGCTCAAATACGATGAAGAGGCCAAGGCATTCAACAAGCAGCACCCCACGAACGAACGATGGCATTACGTGAATCTGCCAGTGGGATATACCATTTACGCTCCAGACAGTCCATTTTCGTCACCGGATGATGTGGTCCATGCAATACAAAATACCGTGAGTGTGCTCGAAGGAGAATCGAAGCAATTCACCAAGATCCAGGCTTTGCGCATTTTGGTTCATCTGGTGGCGGATGTGCATCAACCACTTCACACGGTGGCAGGATATTTTGACTGCACAGACACGACACAACCCAAGCTCATCAATAATCCTCTGCTTGCGTTGAAATATCCGAGTGACAGAGGTGGCAATCAGCTTTTTTACACGAAGACATTGGAACTTCATGCTTTGTGGGATGTGAAGCTGGTGATCAAACTGGCGCACTCAAAAGAACCGGGGTCACTCGCTGCAATTCTCACGAAAGATTGCACGGTGGAAATGTTCAAAACACCGGGTGATTATCACACCTGGCCTGCGAAATGGGTGAGCGATTCGGCAAAAGAAGCCATCGCCGCATACAATGGTCTCATATTCGGGCCTGTGAGCCTCAAGGCCGGCGGAATGATTGAGAGAATGGAGACACTACCACCCAAGGATTACGATGAGCAGCAAATACCAAGGGTGAAGACACAGCTTGAAAAATCAGCCGTGCATTTGGCTCAGCTTTTGAACAGTGTGAGATTCAAGTGAGTCCCGCTTCCCGTAGAACTCCGTGTCGAAATTCTCCGTTACAGCGAGGTTCCAGAAATCGTTCTCACATCTGGGTGTCAGGCGCGGTGGTGGAGCAGAAATTTCTGACCAGTGCCACTGGACGACCCGAATCGGCGTGACAAGCGATTAGATCTAATTGTATCGCAACCAACGTTGCAGTAGCCACTTATCACGGCATTAAAAACTGACCATTTGACTCTTTCTTTGTTCTATTATAAATAGCGTGGTGTGACATGGCCACCAGTATCATTAACATCCTGCGGAAAGGAGGCCCGACTCTCTCCTCTGTGATCGTCAAGAAATTGGTCGAGGATGGATTCACACCACAAGCGGCAAGAAAACGCGTCAGTAGAGAGGTCGGGAAGGTTGTCCGGATACTGCAAGGGATTAAATTCCCAAATCGAGAAAGCTTTCTTTTCTTAGAAGATCAGTTCGGGAAGGAAGAATTTCGCGACAATCTTGTAAGCGCACTTAAGATATCGGGCAGCAGCTATGGGCGCGCACTCTCTGGCTTGGCCGCTAGGAGTGGTGCAGTAACGGCATGCCATTTTCCGATAGCAAGTGGACTTCCTGTAGAAAATGCAAAGGGGCAGATCCTTAATAGCTTAGCGGAAGATAGATTGTCCCGGTTGGGACTCATACACAGAACCGCCACAACTGAGGGCGATGTAATCGGCCTACACAATCAGCCGTTACTATCGAAAAGACGTCGAGCTGCAATCGCTGTAGAAGACGTGGTTCTGGGTGTCATGAAAACCTGGATGGCAAATCTTGGCTGGAGTTCGTCTAAGGCCCTTGCGATACGGTCTCAGAATGAAACGGCAAAGTTTGGGCAGTTTCGCTTTGATCTTGTCGGTCCCTGCTATCTGAGTAGTGTCCTCAATTATAAACAAGGCAAATTGTTAAACGGCTTCGTAGTCGGTGATATCCTACTCGATAAGAATGTTGCCCTCGAAGATTTGGTGCCCTTCTTTGGAAAGTGTGACACGCTGCTTCATCAGAAGCGGTCAACGCGCTTTCAACCGGTTTTTATAGCTGACTTTTTTGAAGCAGATGCGTTGCAGGAATTGCGTAAACGTGGGTGTCTTCTAGCCATGCCTAGAACAGTTTTTGGCGAAGACGCGAGTATGCAGCTGAGGCAGCTTATCAGCACTGTCGCAAACGCAGCTGAGGCTGTCGCCACCAATCCTGACTCTGTATTCGAGTTGATCGCAAAGGTAGGAAAATTGGAAGGTGCGGCTCTCAACTTACGTAGCATTGTCATTGAAATGTTTGTGGCGCATTTGTTAAAATTGGATGGGTTTCAGATTGATATAAGGCAACAGGTGGTGGCCGACGATGGAATGCGTGCGGAAATTGACGTCTTAGCGACAAGACGGCCTGAACGCATCTTTGTTGAGTGCAAGGGAAATTCGCCGGACACTTTGGTTGATGCGGCAGAAATTCAGGACTGGCTTGACCGAATAGTACCGAGGATCAAGAGTTGGTTCAATGGTGTCACCTCGCATGACGAAAAGGCGCGATTTGAGTTTTATACATCTACTGAATATACGAGTGATGCAAAAGAACTAATTGGACGTATCCAAACCACTCATAAAAAGCAACCCATTAATTTCTATTGTGGTGCCGAAATTTTGAAGAAAATGCACGATAAGAGAGAAACAGCTCTAGTGAAAATGTTCCGAGAGCAATTTACATCGAAATGATAACGAGAATATTATCGACCGACCAGCTGTTGTCTGGTGTCAGTTTCATTCTCAAAGCTTACTCGGGGCGGGACCGGAATTACAGACGATGCGCGACAAAAATGCGCGAGCACAGCGTAAAACGTTCTTGAGTGCGCAAACCGCAGGGATATTTTCAAACAATTATGAGAAAGGACCTTGTAACCCACCGAAGCGATCAGTTGGCCACTATATCCGGGGGGGATATTTCAGATCTGGTGTCGCGTGTCTTGACCGGAACGAGGGAGGAGCTTACTAGTAGCCCTTACATTGAAGAAGCGCTGAGAGTCCTTCCAGTGAGGGGTTACCGAAGCGCGATCGGCAATATATGGAATGCCGTAGTCGACGACCTACGCAACAAAATCCTTTATCGTAGCGTGGAGTTGTTCAACAAGTCCGTAAGAGTTGGGCGTGATGTCAAGACCTATGAGGATTTCCAAACACACGTAAACGACGACGAATTAATCGACGGCGCGTATAAGATTGGTGTTATTGGCTTCGAAGCGAGCAAGGTATTGAAACATGCGAAAGAGACGCGCCACTTGTTCGACGGTCATCCGAACAGCAGTGAGCCAACTTTTATTAAAGTCCTCGGTATGTTCGACGATTGCGTAAAGTACGTGCTCTCCCAGCCATATCCCGCCCAGATTATTGACCTCGAGGACTACATGAAGGTTGTAAATTCAAACTCGTTCGATCGCAATCAATACGCTATTGAAATTGCGGTAAGTGAGTTGCCTGAAATTTACAAAAACGAATTGGCAAATCGACTATTTACCGCATACGTTCACCCGGGCGCATCAAGTGTGTTGCGTTCTAATATTGAGTTTGCTTTGCCCATACTTTGGCAGGTATTGGCTAAACAAATTCAACTTCAAGTAGTGCGCCGCGTAGATCAGGAAATAGCAAAAAATGATGCGGCTGTTACGGAACAAGCTTTTCGTTTTGTTACATTTGTAGACGCAGCTAGCTATCTTTCACCTCAAGCACGGCGGTATCGAGTCACTCCAATCGTAGAGTCCCTAAAAAATGGATTTGGCACCTTTGCGATTGAAAATGCAGCAGCAAATGCTCTTCTGCCTTGGGCGGCAGTAATTCCTCCGGAGATCGTGCGAGATTATGTCAGCACGATAACTCGTAGTTACGTAGGTTGGATTGGCCATAGTGCACAATACTCCCGTACAAACTTTTATTCTGAAGGTGCGGCGCTTCTGATTCCAAAAATGTTCGAGCAGTTTGATGATCATGCCGCCGATGCATTTGTAGAATTCGTTAAGGGTGATGCACATTTTAAGGGCCTTCTTTCCGTATATCCTGCCAAGCTTGGACGTCTCCGCACATTGGGTTCTATTGTTCTGTCACGCGTCTCTTCCGTCTTCGCTCATAGATCTTTTTTGGAGGTTTTGATTGACCCTCTTGGTGAAGGGAAACTGTTTCCACTCTTGGGCTGGCGGGCAAGAAATTGAGACATAACTTTAGAGATTTTTACACATAACGCTAAAATTGCGTCTGAACGGTCCGACGTTAAAAAGAAAAGAGTCCCGCTGAATGGTTGCCAAAAAGCGAAACTCTCCTCTTTGAAACAGATCCATGGAACCCGACCTGTTACGCTCAAGGCTCAACAAAACGGTCAGGGAAGAGTGAATTGATGGCCTCTTCGACCTGCTCAATTGTAACGCCAACGGTGAGATGATCCAAAACCACGGCGCATTCATCTGTAGTCACCGCGAGCCTCAATTGTTCGGCATGATGCGCCACGGTGTTCAAATCACCGGCAACGACGAGCAGACAACCGTTAAACTCGTTTTCCAGCCTTTCCAGTGCGTTGCGTGGTGCATCATCGCCGAGAGTCTTGATGCCCGATCTCGTCCGCCATCAAGCCCCACGGGTGAAATTAGAATTGTTTCGACGGCATCTTAGAGTGGCGGAATCCTCCTGCAAATGCCAGCTCCGCTTAAAATCGCTTTTCTGACAGGTGAGGAATTGTTTTTTCTTGGAACAAGCTTAAAATTGGCATAGGTGGTTGTGGATGGACGGAAAATCGCCCCACCAATTAGATGAAAAGAAAAAGCATTCTGATTGCGCAACTCAGCCCCCATCCCCAAGCGTCAGCGGGAAGAGTCTAGGAATTGAGGGTCCAGAGGGGGTGAATTGTCACAAGCTTTCGGAGTTGGCAATAGCGGCTGTTGAAGAGGAATGTCGTAAAATGAGGTGGTCCGCTCAAATGCTTCGGTTTTTGGGCGGGTTCATTCTTTCTTTGGTTGCAATTTCACTAGGTCTTGGCTTTTACGTGTTCTTCAAGGCAGGTGCGTTGGTGAATGAGACTGTTAGAGAAGATGTAACGGATGAAGTAACAAAAGAGGTGAAGGATGAGTTAACAAACGGAAGAAACGCCACCATCTACGGTGAATACGTGACCCTCCAAGTTATAAAAGAGAAGCTAAATGCACCGAAGGTTCAAATCGCAATAGCTGACGGATATCATCCAAAGCTTGCAAGGCTTTTTCAGCTATTCGCATCCGTTATTCGTTCCTATGCGATAGATCCAGATATGAAGAGAAGCATCTATTTCAAAGAGACAGGGACTCTGGTGGAACCCAATGACACTGAAAAGAGTTTTGTGGAGCACTGGAGCTCAGTCAACGGAAACAAATCTGAATTAGCATTTATTGAGTTTAAAGAAAGGATTAAGTAATGAGCGATCAAAGCATCTACTATCTGTTCACCGCTATAACTCGTTTTGGAACGGTTTTCTTCGTTATTTACATGGCGGGAGTCCTGCTCAATGTCTTTCGATATGTAATGCGTCTTGCTGCCTTTTACGAGTCCCGCTCACATGCTGTAATCATTGCAATGAAGGTTGGGGAATTGAATGCTGAAAATATTTCGAAATACGTCGCCGCCCTTGATGGCGAGAACGTCGAATTTGGAAAGGATCCGACGACTCCACTTGAGAACGGGGTCGAGATCGTCAAAGCTGTGGGCGACGTAATGAGAAAGTATAAGGGTTAAACTTTCTGGCATTTGTTCAACGCCTGAAGGAATAGTAAACCACACTTTACGGTTGTTTCGATCTTGGTCTTTCCTGTATGTGTAAAACGTGCTGATCCACATTTGAAGTATATTCGAATCTATGATACCAGGCCTTTTATAGGGAAACGAGGCTGGATGCCGCTTTATTTCGATACCCAGCCCCGTCGTTTACAATCTCCTCCTGTCAGCCCTGCAAGCCGTCTTCTCTCTATCCACGGCAATCGAAGCCTTCCACTTTGGCGTTTGAACAGATTGGGCAACAGCGTCATGTCCCAGGTATTCACGAACGTCCTCCGCCAATCTATTCTTGAGCCCGTAAAGACTCGCGTAGAGGTGTCCTGAGCGTTCTGCCGTGGCTTTCATCGTCTGTCCCTCCGCCATTCCTTTGATGATGACGCCATACCGGTAGTCGTGCGTGGCGATGAACACTTCCCAATCCACAATTCGCGCCGCTTCCATTGCCGGGTCTTCATGCTCCGATTCCAGCAATTGTTCGAGAGTGATTGGTTCGTCGAGTTCAGGGTCATATCCCACTTCTTCTTCGAATGACAGGACGCTGCTGCTGCCATCGAGCTGTGTGCCTTGGGCCATTACGTCGCTCCTTGATGAACCCTGGCTCCTCCTCCCTGAACGCATGTGAAGGATGACGTAGTAGGCGATGTTGCCGGGTGTGAATTGTTTCCCGCTTTGTTCAACCCGGTGGAGCATATTCGCCGCTATTGCCAGGGAATCTTGAATCAACTCTTCCTGGTCTTCTGCTCCGACTGGTTTTACGGATTTTGGCACCAGTGTTCGTAAACGTGGCGCTATTTGTTCAACAAGTAAAGAACCTGCTGATGGACTCATTTGGTTATTGCCTTTCTGTTGTATAGGCGACCACATGAGAATAGCCCCATGCAGCCACCATATGTTTTTGGTGTTTTGCCGCATGGGCAGAAAGTGTTCAGAGAAATGTCCGATACTATCCTCTCCTCCTGATTGTTTACGAATGAGCTGTGGAATGTTTTACACGGGTCTCTTTTGATTCATTCCAGCTTCGTATAAAACTTACCTGAATTGCCAAAGTGTTCAGAGCGCGGTGGTCAACTATTCATCTTCAAAATTCACCTTCACACATGGTTGACAATCTTTGGACCAGCCACAGTGCTTGAGTATCCAGGTATTCACAAACTCTTCCACGGATATTCTTGCTTCCTTACGTCCGAGTTCAATGTATTCCTTGGATTGCGCGAGGGATTCAAGCCGTGGTGATATTTCCTTTTGTAGTGCTTGAAGGTGTTGGTGCTTGTCAAAACGTAGGAAGCCCGAGTGCGACCATGTGGAGATTGTGCTGGTATCAATGGCAACCGGAAGAACTGGATGGAAGGGTGGAGCTGTGACGTAAGCGATGTGCCTGGTGTCGTCAATATTCAGCTTCCATTTGTTGCGGAGTTCAATGGCGTATCGGTATGTTGCTTGAAGTTTAATCTCAGATGATGTGGTGCCGAAAAAAGCACTGGTCTCTTTGTGGAATGTCTCTGTCCTTTGAAATCCGTGTGTTTCAAGAATTCCACCGGGTATTCTTATGGCAAAGAAATCAGGGTGGGTCTGGGTTTTGAATGTTGAATCTGCACAAACACCCAGGAATACGAGTGTGCCGATGATTGTTAAGGCCAAGAGCTTCATTATTTCCTCCTTTCTCTTGGATGTGAAAAAGCCGACTCCGTTGTGGAAAGTCGGCTATGGTTGTTTCAGAAAAGCAGCCTTTGGTGGCTACTTCTCCGGCGATGTATTATACCAGCAACTTATGGCTCATTTTTGGGGAGGGGGTCTGTGCTTTCATCATTACTTTTGATCGCAGGTCACGGTCGCGTTTCTACTTTTCGTTCTGCTACCTTTCACACTAACTTCATTTCTCCATGTTTTGGTCTGTCCCACTCCAAGTCGTGGGACACTTACGGAGCCATTAAACGTTTGTCCTCCACCTTCGATACTATACGTAAGTTGCACATTCGTGAGAGCAAAGGCTGAATTGTTACGTAACGTAATATCATCGTTAAAAGTTCCGAATTCGAGATTCCATGCCCAGCTTACCTCGGCAAGCGTCTCAAACTGTTCTTTCTGTGATATACGCATCGCCTCAAGATCAGGATCGCCTCGGGCACTCTTAATATCGTTAAAACCAAGGCCTCGTACCGCATACTCAAACCATTTAAAAGAATTTTCTGTCTGGCCATCAATGCTTAGCAAACAAGCAAGATTATAGGCATACAAAGCATTTTTGCTTCTGAGTGCTTGTATAGCGAGAGCTTGACCCAAGGCTTTCTTACTCTCACCACTCCTCGCTAGCGCCCAAGCGCGCTTTTCCCTCGCTTCACCTGTTGAATCACTTGAATATTTCAAGTAAGCATCCCACATACTCACGGCATAAATACCAGCTTCACTGTGCGCATTAGTCCATGACCTGCTGCCAAGCTCAATTAATGAAGCTTGCGTCGCTAAATCAGCAGCTCTCCATAAGACAATGCTTTTATAGTCATCATAAATTGGGTTTCTGGGTATCAAGCCGAGTGTGCGTTCGGATTGTTTTGCTTTATCCAAGACTTCTTGATACGAGAGACCTTTTGCCATGCCAGAAAGATATGCGCTTAACGATACAGCAAAGGGATCCCTTGGGCGTTTGTGCGGACCGGAGTCAGCGGGAATGGAAGTTGTCTCAAATCCTGCCTCTCCGGAATTCCATGAATACTTTTCGGTCAAAGTTAAAGACGCGTTTTGACACCGTGCGATAAACGTTGAAAACTTCCTTTCTAGAACTTTTTGGGCTTCTGCTACAGCTTGCTGCTCTGCTTCGGCGCGGGCTTTCCCTTTATTATAGTCGTCCCACAAATAGGCAATGGCGGCGGTAGCCAACCCAGCAATGGCCGCATCACTGCCTGATTCGTTTTCGTTGTAAGAACTTGCGGCTACAGCTCCACCAGCATAGCCAGCACTGAAACCTGATTCCGTCGTTTCCTTACCTATTCGCGCCGCTGCATCACGCTTAATTTTTCCAATATCCGCGAGGAAGCTTGCGTAACTGTCTATCGCGCTCAATAATTCCCCGTATAGTGAGACGATTGTCTCGTCGACATGTCTTTCGTTTACGTCCAAATAATGACGATTTACTGTGTGCCGCAAACTGGTTAGAGACTCCTGAAATTGCTGTGAGTTTGCTTTAATTTCAAAAAGTCGCTCAGATAAAAACGCTAGCAAGCGCATGAGAAAGAGTCGCTCATCAACAGTTTTTGCCGTCGAAGTATTTGGCAACTCCATCGGTGGCCCCGCCTCAAATAACGAAGTAAATCCGGATTTTACGTTATGAGCAAGGCGATTAAGTTCGGGGTTGGATATAGTTTCGGTTGTGTCTACTTTAACCGGGGCTTTTTTGCGTTTTGTTTCAGCAACATTTGTCTGAAGTTCTGGAGGTAGAGGGTGAGTCCTCGTTGTGAAAGGAATCAATATAAGACAAGCCAATCCAGAAATAGCACCGGGGGTTTTCCACCATTTCAACTTTGCTCGTCTTTCCCCTGGAACGTTGAGGCTGAACCAAAGGTAGCGAGTGCCGGAAATGAAAAAGAAGGCGAGAGCAAACCGATAAAACCTGTTTTCAGTCTTCAATAATGAAATGCTGAGGAGAGCAAGCACAATAAGGATGCCCGCGACCGTTCCCGGCCACCAGGGAAAATCTGTTTGGGATGGAATGTATTCAATAGTGGCCTTACAACTTGCTTCCAAGTTTGCAATTTTCGTTCTCACTAAAGTAAGATTGCTCCACTCCGTGAAAAATGTTAGTCCTACGGCTTCGTCGGTCGAGATGGTTCTGCCGAGAGTTACCTGTAGACGGTTTGCTCTCCTCGTCAACGGAAGCGACTGCAACCAACTGACCAGGTTTTTGCATATTTGACCTGCCTTGGTCTTGAAACGCGGACCCTTACCACTCGTAGCTGGTTGACACTTTTCTGCAAGTTTTCCCTCAACCTCTTTGATCTCCGCATACTGAACTGAAAATGTGTCCGGTTGCATCTGCTTCTCGTATGCAGCTCTACCCAAAGCCGCGTATGCCCACCTGAGATTCATCCACTTGATCATCTGAATCCTCGCCTTCAGCACCGCAATGCTCAAATACCTCCATACCTCCAAACAAACGGTAGCTGGAAAGCGGAGAAGCCAAAGGAGGTATTTTTTCAGGAGAACGGGGTCAATGTGCCACTTCCCCTGCCACCTACCTTCACCCGCAATTCCAGCAGCAGCTTCCTTGGGGTTTGCTGGTAAATCTTCAGGTGTGTCGTCTTCCTGGGCCATATGAAAAGACAATGGTTCCCTCGATTGCGACAGTTCTCGACACGAAGGCAAGCAAAATATCCCATACGTGGGACGCCTCTGGACGCAAGCTCCATGAGTGCGTCAGAAGCTCCGCAAACAGTTGGCTGTGTTCCTCAAAAAGACGAGGGGAGAGATGACGTTTGCCCAATTCGAGAAGAAAATCGGCATTTCCGCTTCAACACTGCATCGGATTGAACTCGGGGATCAGAACGTCACCATCGACACGCTGGAGGACATTTTGGACCGGCTCAAGGTGAAGATGTCGGATATTTTCCCAGAGTGACTCAAGCAAACGTTTTCCTTATTCTCACGAAAGACTGGCCTTCCTCCCTCCACTCTGTTTCGCCTTGAGCAATGTCAACAGAGCATCACACTGGGCCGTTTGGAGAAAGTGATGAAAAGATTGAAGGTTTCTTTGGAGGATGTGTTTTGGGAGGGAAAGAAGTGAGGTTCATCATGGGCATTTTCTTGGCCTTCTGTCTGAAGTAGAACTTGGTAACGAGATCACGTCGTGTCTGTGGGCTAGAATGCCTCTGGAGAATCGTTTTCCTTCTTTTATTCTGCCTTCAATGGCTGTGTGCTGGTTCGGAATATTATCCCACCGAAACAAGGAGGGAATCCAAGAGTTTGGAAACCCCGCTTTTCGACTTCGGATACAATGAAGATGCACAACTGGCGTCCCTGCGCCAGTTTGCATTCGTCCCATTTTCGATTGATAATTCTAGGTTGCGCAAATAAGCATCCAAGCGTTTTTGAATGCCCCCATTTTAACTAGAAGCTATCCCAAAACCCGGACACAATGTTGTTGTAGAACAAGAATTCCTTAAGTGGCCTCAGGGAACTCGCAGAAATGGTATCAAGCAGAAATTGAATTCGGGGTTTTGGGATAGGTTCTAGATCCTCGCTTCGAATGCCAAAACTAATCAGGACTCTATTGGGTTTAACCTCAAACAAGCACCGGCACCCTTCAACATGACGCTTCGCACTTCACGGGATGTTTTGAAAGCATATTGTAAGGAAATGCATTCGCATTTGCTACTACATTTGGGTCGCTCCCAAACTTGACTATTCGACAGGAAAAATAAAAACCTAACACCTTATGCCAATCAGTGGATCCATTGCAGCCTGGAACGCGTCCCTCAATCATGCTGAAATCGAACGAGCCTCAGATGCAGCATTTCTCGTTTCACTCGGAGCCAGTCCCGAGATAGCAGCAGTAATCAGTGCCGCCGTCGGCTATGTTCAAGCGATTGATGCCGTTGGCGGTAACAATGGCGTCAACATTACTGGTGTTGGCGGTAATATTATTGTCACGCCCCCAGGTATTCCTATCATCAGTGACGCCATCATCCTGATCACAGGTGTTATTAACGGGGCTTTCAATGTAGTTGCGGGGATCATTAACACCGTTGTTGGCGGATTGATTCACGCCCCAATTATTGGAGGTGCTCCTAGATCCTCATTCATGCAGGCGAGGGTAGCGTAGGAGGTGAAGAACGTTTTGTGCTTGTGCGTCTAAGTAATGGGAAAGTTGCATTAGCTGCTTTTACGGGATATATGTGTGCCGATTGGAATAGAGGGCAGCAAGTTTGGGCTGACAGAACCGCCATTGGACCTTGGGAACAATGGGATCTGATTTCCAATGGTGGTAACTCAATCAGCCTGTGTTCTAATACCGGCCAATATTTTACTGCACTTGATGTGGATAGTCATCAACTTTACTCTCGCGCCAATCAAAACGGCCCATGGGAAAGATTTGCAGCCGAGTGGCAGGAGATGGTACGATTGCGCTACGTTCGATTCAGTGGAACCAATATGTTAGCGTCGCACCATAACGGATTGCGTTGCGATATTTGCTTTAGGTAGGAGGCAGGACTAGGTTGCATTTTCGGTGACGCCGTGTAAGTGGACTGAGAGCATTCCGAACGCAGCTGTCGCTATTGGTTTTCCGCCGCCGCTTTCCTTTTGGCTCCCTCATCCGCCAACCTCTTGGCATCGTCTGCGGCTTTTCGGCAGTGTCCTAATTTGGAAGCCAAGAAGCCAGGAAAGGAAAGAGAAGCCAGGCAGCCATCCAGAGAGGCCGTTTTTTTTATGGCTTCATGGCTTCCAAATTCAATTTAGGACACTACCGGCGTCCCAAAGTGCATGACACGCTCTTACAGGTGAAAAACCTACGACGTCCGCGCATGGAGCGCGCCGCCATTGCCGTTCCCGTTCCCGTTCCCATTCCCACCGCGCTTCACCGGCAGCACCTCCGCCAGCGCCACGTGATGCGTCTCATCCCGCGCACTCTTCGGCGTCGCACCCTCCTCATTCCCCGCACCCTTCGCACCCACCGGCGGCACCCGGAACCGAATCGGCTCACTCGCCACCCCTTGCAGACTCCCATTCACCGCCTGCACGATCAATTGCACCAGCCGGCCCGGCTCCACCCCGCTGATGGATAGCATCGGCTCCGTCCCGCTCGCCACGAGCCGGTAATCCTTGTCCACATCCACAATGATCATCCGGCACCGATACCGCGTCGCCAGCGGCACCGCATCGCACTGCACCAGGATGTTCCCCTGCTCATCCACCTGCGCCGACACATTCACCGGCTGCCCCGGCGTCTGCGGCGTGGACGGCATCGGCAGGCCGAAGGCCAGCCAGTGCGGATCATCATCTCCCAAAATCGCCTGCAAAATCCGAATCAGCAGCCACATCTCATTGGACAGCGCTTCAAAGGCATCCGTCCACGCCTGGTTCAGCACCGCCAGCCCGCGCGTCGAATTCATCAGCGCCTGCTGCCTCCCCAGCAC
>Ga0075030_100002433_pt1 | contig 16879 bp, 13 predicted proteins | sample LitLauG_LLR_2012_FD_71393 | JGI IMG/M metagenome (GOLD analysis project Ga0075030, IMG submission 71393) | Freshwater sediment microbial communities from Pennsylvania, USA - Little Laurel Run_MetaG_LLR_2012 | ecosystem: Environmental > Aquatic > Freshwater > Creek > Sediment | place: USA... | reverse complement strand
GAGTCAGAATGTTCTGGTGACCGCACCTCGCGCAGGGGGTGAGGCGGAAGCCATCAACGTCGAGCGGACGGCGGACAATATCGTGCAGGTGCTGCCATCGGAAGTCATACGGAGCCTGCCCAACGCGAACATGGCGGACGCGCTGGGTCGGCTGCCTAGTGTCACCTTGGAGCGCGATGAGGGCGAGGGGAAATACGTGCAGGTGCGCGGAACAGAGCCGCGTCTCACCAATACCACCATCGACGGGATCAACATGCCTTCCCAGGAGCCTGGGGTTCGGCAGATCAAATTTGACGGCATTCCGGCAGACTCCGTAGAGTCCGTCCAAGTCAACAAGACACTGCAGGCGAACATGGACGGCGACGGTATCGGCGGTTCGGTGAACCTCGTTACCAAGGCTGCCACCAATACTCCCATAATCACATTGGGCGCGATGGGCGGCTACACTCCGATCGTAAACGGGCGCGGGCTCACGGAGGAAACAGCCACAGTGGGCGAGCGCTTTGGCGCCAACAAGCAGTTCGGCATCCTGGTCGGCGGCTCATACGACTGGAATGGGCGAGGTATCGACGACATCGAACCCGTTCCCGACGTGGCCACTCTTGCCAATGGCACATCGGTGGGATGGAAAGACGGGATGGACATTCGCGAGTACCGGTATTTCCGGTCGCGGTGGGGGGTGAACGGGAGCAGCGATTACAGATATGGGACAGGCTCCGACGTTTACCTTCGGTGGTTCTATTCGAATTTCAAGAATTATGGCGACCGGTTCGTCTATTCGCTGGCGGACAATACACCCGGAATTCAACTGCTTGCCCCTGGCAACGTGGGATGCCCGACAAACAGTGCTGGAGTCACGACAACGCCGTGTACGGCGGCTCCTAGCTACAATGCGCAGCTCAGGAATCCCGACATTACTCTCGGGAACCTCGTGCTCGGCGGTTCGCACGATCTAACGAAGACCCTCTTCTCGTGGTACTTGTCGGCTTCGCGCGGCTTCTACGGCAACTCGCCCTACTCGACAGCCGTCTACAGTTCCACGCTTACCTCGAGCGCATGCCAATACAATCCTTCCGCTACCACCAATGTATACCTGCCGCAGTGGAATCAGGAGTGCTTCACCGAGGCGTATAACCCTTCAAATCTTGCCCTCAACAACATCAATCGGGATTTGGGGCCTTCAGCGCAGGTCAATCTCCAGGCGGAGGGGTCGGGGGCCAGGCGCTATCACATTGGTTCGCGCTCGGCGGTCATCGAGGCCGGCGGGAAATTCCGCAACGTACACAAGTTCTCCGACGGCTATGTGGTTTTCTATAATCCCGTTGGCACAATCCCGCTCTCGACGTTTCCCAATCGGCTGACCAACAACAATTACTACAATGGCGGCCATTATAAGCTGGGTTACAACACGAGCCTGGAAGACGCCTTGGCCTATGAGCGCGCCAACCCAGGGGCTTTCACGTCGACCAGTACCCAGGGGCAGGATCCCCAGGAATTCGACATCATCGAGAAGGTCAGCGCTGGCTACGTGATGAACTCCGTCGACATCTCCAGTCGCCTTCGGTTTGTCGCAGGGTTGCGCGTCGAGGGGACTAGCGACTCCGTCCAAAACTTCTCGATTGGCAATGCATGTACGTCAACCTCATGCATAACGCCGAACTCGTTCTCGGGATCCTATGTCACGCTCCTGCCGAGCGCTTCCCTGAAATATGCCGTCGGGTCGGATAGCTATCTTCGCTTCGTCTATGCGCGCGGACTCGCGCGGCCTGATCCCCAGGATATCGGCCAGGCTTTGAGTTGGAGCGTGAATGCGAATGGGGCCAACCGATACTCGGTCAGCCTGGGTAATCCGAACCTCAAGGCTGAGACTGGAGACGATATCGACGTTCTCTTTGAGCACTACCTGAAGCCGTTCGGTGTGATTTCGGCGGGATTTTTTTATAAGTATCTTCAGAATCCGATCGTAACGAAGAGCTCCTTTCTCAACAATTATCAGCCGCCGGGTGGGCCATCGGGCAATTATCTGGCGACGCAGCCAGTCAATGCCGGGACCGCATGGGTTAGCGGATTTGAGGCGGCGTACCTCCAGCATTTTGGGTCCCTGCCGGGTCGCTGGGCAGGGCTGGGTCTTTCAGCGAACTATGGCTATACGGCGTCCCGGACCGCCGACATCCCGGGCCGCACCGATCATCCGAGGTTGTTGCGGACATCGCCGAACGCCTTCAACATCAGCCCGACCTATGATCGGGGTCGACTCTCGCTGCGAGTAGGCATGTCATATAACCAAGCAAGCATCTACGGCTACCAGTATGCGGACGGTACCGCCGGCGGGTTGAACGGGCCCCTGAGCGACATCTACTTTTACACACATTTCCAGGTGGACGCGCAAGGCAGCGTTCGGTTGCCACACGGCCTGACGTTTGTGATGTACGGGCTGAATCTGAACAACCAAGTTTTTGGGTTCTATCAAGGCAGCCCGCAGTACATGATTCAGCGTGAGTATTACCAGCCGACGATCGCCGCCGGTGTCCGCTGGTCCCCAGTGCACGAGAAATAGCCGACAATACGCGTCTGTTCAACAAGTCATTTTGGATACCTACTGATCCTTGCCAAAGGGTTTCGCATCGCCGAGGTTCCGCCGGTCGAAAACGACGCCATCTGTCACAGTCATTCATCAGGACAGTCCTGACAAGTATTCCGTGGTCGAGACGGTGAAGACACTGCCGCGTGCAAAAACCATGGCATTCGATCCCCAGACGCACAAGCTCTTTCTTTCCACTGCCGAGAATGGGCAGTTCGAAGTGCTCGTCGTGGGAAAATAGGAGCTCGTCCGGCTGAGGTCCTTCAAGTATGAGTCTTCGACAGACGACATCAATGCGAATCGTCTTCGCTCTGTGCGCAACCTCAATTCTGCTCGGCTTGACGTGCTGCACCAAGAAGTCGAGCGCGCAAACATCCGCGGCCGATCTCACCCTCGACCTGAAGACTCCGTTTCGGTTCGTCGTCTATGGAGATACACGGTTTCACGATCCACATGACACCGAGGCCGCGAATCCAGCCGTGCGCAGGGCGCTGGTGCAGGCCATTGCCGAGGTGAATCCAGCTTTTGTCTGTTTCACAGGAGACATCGTATACAACGGCTACGATCCGGAAGACTGGAAGGTCTGGGATTCAGAAACCAGTATCTGGCGCGACCAGAAAATTCCGATCTATCCGGCGCTTGGGAATCACGACTTGCATGGAAACGAGGCCGTAGCCCTGGGCAGCTACTTCCAACGCTTTCCTGCGCTGAAAAGCAGTCGTTATTACTCGGTACGGATCGCAAACGTACTTATGCTCGTGCTCGACAGTTCCATGGAAGAGCTGGCCGGTCCCCAGGGCGCGTGGCTGGCCGGCAAGCTCGATCACGTCCCGTCCGACGTAGACTTTGTTCTCATCATGGATCACCATCCGCCATACACCAGTTCGTCGGACGAGAAGAAGTTCGGAGGTGGACATTCAGCCCGTCCTCACGAACAGGCGCTGGCAAAGATGCTGGAACAGCGGCAGGCGCAGGCTCGCTATCGAATGGTGTTCTTCTCCGGGCACGTGCATAACTATGAGCGGCACGAGCATGGCGGAATTACCTACTTCGTGAGCGGCGGCGGAGCTGCGCATGCCTATCCAATCGAGCGCCAGCCCGACGATCCTTTCCAGAGCAAGGAAATCAACTATCACTATCTGCTCGCCGAGGTAGACCATCAGCAACTGAAGATCACGATGAACCGGCTCGAACTGGACGGGGGAAAAGCAACCTGGACTACTCCGGATCGAGTGTCAATTGGAATGCCCACGGCGGCGACGACCAAGGCGTCGCGCTGACGGGGTCGCCGCGCCATGGAAGTCTCCTCTTTGGGCCCTTGTTGCTTCCGTCGGTACCTGCTGGTCCCCCCATTTGACGCAGCGGCGCATTTCATACTAATCTGCGCATACACCGGAAAGGAGGTGGTCTGATGACAAGTTCTGAAGGCAGTAGTAGATGTACCCAAAGACCAGGTGAGGTGGCTGAGACTTAGAGCAGGTCGCTCTAAGCGGGGTCTTGGGCAAACGCCTGAGGCTACAGCCCGCAAACTATCGGTGAGTAAGGATTGATTCCGCCTGACGCAGGTCGGTCAGGAGCCCGGAGTTGCCGTAGAGGCCACGTAGAGTGACCACCTCTTGGTCAATCCACAACAGTCCACCGGACGGCTCGCAGGTTTTGCCTGCGGGCCGTTTGTTTTTGAAGCACAAAGATCTCCAACCACAAAGGACACGAAGGTATACAGAGGAAAGCCTACTCTGAAGTCCTTCGTGCAACTTCGTGACCTTCGTGGTTCTTGCCTTTCTTCCGTGGCACCCCTTTGGTGTGGCAGTCGATGCATTTGACCGTGTGCACATTGTGCGGACTCTTCGCAGACTTGAAGGTCGTGTCCATGGTCTCGACATTGATACCGCAATTCGAGAGTTGCGGATGGCAGGTGGTGCACGAAGCTCGGGTGGTCTGCCCGTGTTTTTCGTGGCAGGCGAAGCAACTGAGGCCTTCGTGGACGCCGATCGGAGTACGGTCGTCGCCGGAGCCGACCCGGGCGGTTGCTTCCGGGGCGTGGCATTGATAGCAAAGCGCCTGGCGCTGGTCGGGGCTGATCTTGACGATGCGAGCTCCGTCATACATCTGCGGGAGCGGGAGGCGGTCCAGTGAGACGTAATCTTGTTGCCGGCGGTCAAAGAGGGCGAGCGAGGGGCGAGTGATTTCCTGATGCGGGCCGGCGTCGTCGGTCTTGGTGGCTGGGCGCGGCAGCGGTTCGCCGTGCCGATGCATTTGATGGCAGGTAAGGCACGGGATCGCGGGCTGATCGGCGAGCTTGGTGTCGAGCAGGCGCCAAGGTCCCTGCTTGTTCAAGGGCGCAACCAGATCGCGGATGCTGCCCTGGAAATGCATGGAGTGGCAGCGGAGGCAGTCGTCCATTAACAGTGTCTGCTGGTTGTGATCTTTGCTGAGAAAGATCTTCGCGTAGGTCGCGCTATGAGGCCCGGCAGACCAGCTTGCGTATTCTTCGCGATGGCACTTGGCGCAGCGCTTCTCGATTCTGAGAACGTCGTCGGTCTTCAGGCGAACTTGCTCCGGGATTTTTCCCCTAATATGCGCAGCCAGTTGGCGAATATTCTTCAGATGAAAACCGGCGTCAAGCGTCATCACGTCGCCGTGGCATTCCGAGCACGCGATGTTACGGTGCGCGGACTCGTGCCAGTCGCGGTAGGGCTGCCAGATCTCGTGACACTTGGTGCAGGATTTTCCTCTGGAATAGCTGTAGTAGAAGCTCGCGCCAGGCAGAAGGAATATCGCGAACAAGATGATGAGCAGCGGCGCGATCACCCGAAGACGGAGGAATTTGCGATCGTCGGTCATCTTCTACGTGGCTCCGAAAATCCCCACTTCTCGCGCAAAGAGCGCGCGAGAAATCGGGCACCCTACGATGTACCCATTCCCTTCCGCGCCTTCACCAGATTGGTGGAGGCATAATACGCAATCGCCATGATCGTCAGCACGGGATTGAATCCGCCGTTGTTGGGATGGACGCTACCATCGATGACGTAGAGGTTTTCGACGTCGTGAACGCGGCAGTACTTGTCGACGACTGAGGTTTTCGGATCATTCCCCATACGGCATGTGCCCGCTTGATGCTGGCCGCCACTGGGGCCGTCGAGCGAGATGGGGCCAGAACGGATAACCGTTGTGGCGCCAGCTTCCTTCAGCCATGCTTCTGCTTTCGCGGACATGAAATTCGTTCCCAGCAGGTCGTTCTGGTGGCGATGGCCGGAGAGGCGGGCGACCGGAATGCCCCAGTGGTCTTTCACCTTGGGATCGACTTGCACACGGGCATCGAAGACCGGCATTTCCTGCATCGGGCCCATGACGGAAATGCTGCTCCGGTAGTAACGCCGCATGAAGTCCTTGTGGCCAGCTCCCCAACGAGGGATTCCTGCCGCCGTGCGGGAAGCAAACTGGTAGGGCAAACGAATGAACTCGTTGGCCAGGAGCCCACCGCCGACGAATCCCGAATTGCCATGGTTGAAGTCGCAGACTGCGATGGAAGCTCCGGGCCCGAGGTCGTCGTAGGTCTCAAGGTCGAACAGGCCGATCGCCCCGGTGTAGGCATGGCCTTGGAGGTTTCGACCCACCCAGTCGTGGCGATTGCCCAGTCCGTTGGGAAAAAGGCGGCTTTTGGAATTCAGCAGCAGGCGAGCGGATTCGATTGCTGCGCACGATACCACAACGAGGTCGGCGCTCTGTTCCTGCAAACGTCCGTTGGAATCGTAGTAGGCAACGCCGGTAGCGTGTCCGCGGTCGCTGGTGAGAATCTCTCGGGCGATGCATTCGGAACGCAACTCACAGTTACCGGTGTTTATGGCTTTCGGAATGACCGTATTGTGAGTGCCGCACTTGGCATCGACCTCGCAGGCGAAACCCACGCACCAGCGGCAGCGCATGCAGGCGCCTCGTCCGTTGTAGGGAACAGAATTGCGCAGCATCGGGATATCGAAGGGATGAAGGCCCAGGCGTTGGGCTGCAGGCTTGAGAATCTGGTGTTCCCGAGTCGGCGGAAGCGGCGGCATGGGTAGCGCCCGTTTGCGGGGTGCACGGAAGATGTTGTTGGAGTCATCTCCGGAAACGCCGATCTCCCATTCGGCCTTTTCGTAATATGGTTCAAGGTCCGCGTAGCTGATCGGCCAGTCATCGAGCGTGCTGCCTTCAACCGCGCCGTAGGTTGAGCGCAGGCGGAAGTCTTTTTCCATGAAACGCCAGGCCATGGCTCCGTAGCTGAGGGTGCCTCCACCGACGCAGGCAGCGTTGTTGCTATAGGCCCAGTGGGTCGGAGGGACAACGTGCTCGCGGCCGGAGGCGTCGGCGTAAACCCGGGGATTGCGTTCGTCGGGCCCGAAGGCATTGCCGAGGACGCAGGTGCGCTGGTTGCGCAGGTCGTCTTTGCGCTCATCGAAGGGCGTGAACCACTTGCCGCGCTCTAGCAGAACGACGCTGAGCCCGGCTTCAGCGAGTTCTTTGGCGACGACGCCCCCTCCGGCCCCGCTCCCGACAATGACGGCGTTGACATGCTTCAGCGACATCAGCCGGACCTGGCTTTTGGCGAGTCGTAGCGGACTCTGCCGCGAATCGGCGGATAGGGAAGGTTCAGCATCTTCCAACTCACGGCGTCGCGATTGCCGCCGTGTCGCGGATCGCCGTAGAAGCCCTGCATGGTGTGGTCGACGACATGCCCGAAGAACTCCGCTGACGACAGTTGCTTCCATGCGGCGCCCGGAACTTTGCCATCTTCCAAATGATGGAGCAGTTCCATCTGCTGATGTGATTCCAGATCGGCGAACACTCTGCCGTAGATCGATTCACTCGTCTGGTCTACGCCGGCGAGTCCTTGGCGATAGATCTTCTGCAGACTCTCGTAGGGCCCGCAAAGCTGGCGATCGATGTAGTTGACAACTCCGGCCCAGGCCGCCCCGGCGTCCTGGTCGGGCGGGACGATCTGGTCCACCATGCCGGCGAGGGTTCTGGCTTCGTCGACGGTGAAGAAGCGCCAGGGAGATTGGTTGCGGCCGCACCCTACGCTCGCTCCCGCGGCCGCTGCGGCCGTGAGAGCAGCTTGCAGAAAGGCTCGGCGATTGAGTCTGAGGCTCGGTTGCATCGCGGGTTTACCCGCTTGGACTCTAAAGGCGCATCGGGAGAGGGTCTGTGACGAAGATCACGGGTGGGAGTGACGGGACCTGAGAGGAATCACCGGCCTAGCTTTTCGAATCCCCTCTTAATCACGTCCAGAGTGTCTTCTGCCAGATTGAGGGCCCGGAGTCCTTCGCGCGTGAACCATCGCACCTCGGCGGCATCGCTGGCAGCGAGCAGTTCGCCGCTTACGGGGCGGCACAAGAAATCAATCAGCACGTAGTGATATTGGACGCGGTGTTCGGGATCGCGCAGGATGCGGTCGTACACTCCGAGCAGTTCGCCGGGCTCGACAACCAATCCCGTCTCTTCCCGCGCCTCGCGAATCGCCGCCTCGCGCACCATCTCTCCCACTTCGAGGACTCCTCCAGGGATCGACCACTGTCCCTGGATCGGCGGGTGGGCACGCTTCACCAGGACAACACGGTCGTCTTGGATGATGATCGATCCGATACCCACCAGTGGGCTTTCGGGAAATTCGCGTTTCATGCGTGAGCTCCGAGCCACGAGCTATGAGCCACGAGCAAGCATATCTGAGTTGGTTCAAAGCTCGTAGCTCGTAGCTACCGACTGTCCCTGATACGCACCCTTTTGTCCGTTAGCTTGCTAGAATCTCGATCAGAAATCCACGTATGGCTCTCGAGGAATACAAACGAAAGCGGCGGTTTGAGGAGACGCCGGAGCCTCCGCCGGAAGTGGCGAAGAAGAAGGGGAATCGCTTCGTGGTGCAGAAACATGACGCCACGCGGCTGCATTATGACTTTCGACTGGAGATGGAAGGCGTACTGAAGTCGTGGGCAGTGCCGAAGGGCCCGTCGCTTGATCCGGCGGATAAACGGCTGGCGATGCACGTCGAAGATCATCCAGTTTCCTACTTTGACTTCGAGGGAACCATTCCCGAGGGCAATTACGGTGCGGGAAGCGTGATGGTGTGGGACGTGGGCACATGGGCGCCTCTTTCGCCGGTACAAGTGGCCGGGAAATATGTTCTGGGAACCGAGGCTGATGCGGCGGCGATGCTGGCGAAAGGTGATTTGAAGTTTCGGCTGAACGGCAAGCGGCTGAAGGGAGACTTCGCGCTCGTCAAGATGAAGGGCCGCCGTCCCGGGAGCAAGGGCAATGAATGGCTGATGATCAAAAAACAAGATGAGTACGCGGTTGAGGGATATGACGCGGCGGACATTGACGAGTCGGTGCTCAGTAAACGCAGCATGGATGAGATCGCAGGGGATGCGCGCTCCAAGGAGTGGACGAGCAGCCGTCCTGCTGGGCGCGGGAGATTGAAGGCCGCCTGGCTGGCGGACGCGATCGCGAAACTGGATCAAAAGAAAAAGCAAACCGCGGAGCACGCTGAGAAAACCAACGCAGAGGGCGCGGAGAAGAGCCAGCATCAGATATCGGCCAAACCCCAGAGCGCCGCACCGGCTTCGGCTGTTCCGCCACCAGAAAAGAAGAATCCCACTTCCGCGCGAGCGGCGGCGGAGTCGATCGCAGCCCCAATTAAGCGGCCTATGCCAACCACCATTCATCCCATGCTGGCGGAGTCAATCGAGAAGCCCTTCGACGATCCTGACTGGTTATTTGAGATCAAGTGGGATGGATACCGCGCGATTGCTTTCATCGACAACGGGAAGGTGCGGCTGGTGTCGCGGAATCAGAATGAGCTGACGGCGCGCTATCCGGAATTGAAGCATCTGCCGGAGTTCGTCAAGGCAAAGACGGCCATTCTGGACGGCGAAGTCGTTGCGCTCGATGCGGAGGGCCGGGCATCGTTCAGCCTGATGCAGCAGCGCACCGGGTTTCGTCCGGGCGGGCATCGGGCGGCGGCGAAGGCCGATGTTCCCGTGTTGTATTACGCCTTCGATCTTCTGTATCTCGACGGCTACGACTGGCGGCGCGTGTCGCTAGAGGAGCGCAAGAAGAAGCTGGCTTCTCTGCTGACGCCGGGAGATTCGCTGCGCTATTCGGATCACTTCGAGGCACAGGGGAAGGCGCTGTTTGAGATCGCTCGCCAGAAGAAGCTGGAAGGCATCCTGGCGAAGAAGCGAAACGGCTTCTACGAAGAGCGCCGCAGCCGCGAATGGCTAAAGATCAAGATCCGGCATCGCATGGAGTGCGTGATCGGAGGCTACACTGATCCGGAGGGCAGCCGAACTTACTTCGGATCGCTCGTACTCGGACTATATGACAAGCAAGGACGGCTGATTCACGTTGGGCAAGTCGGCAGCGGATTTGACCAGAAGCTGCTGACCGAGATTTCTAAACTCCTCAGAAAGATCGAAACCAAGAAGAATCCCTTCTATGGGGAAGTAGAAGCCCTGCGCAAAGTGAGCTGGGTGAAACCTGAACTTGTCGCAGAGATCGAATATGCGGAGTGGACCGAAGGGGCCAATACTGGAAGCGGCCCCAAATTGCGGGCCCCGGTCTTCCTTGGATTACGGGACGATAAGGATCCCAAGGAATGCGTATTCGAGCAAGCCACAGCTCACGCATCGACCTGAGACCTACTTGATATCTTTCATCGCCAGCAACGTGCCGTAGTCCCGGCCGGAAGCATCCACGCCGCGAGCAACCATGGCAGCGAATGCCTCTCGTACCTCAGGGAACTTCGTCACCAGCGCTCTCATGACGTTGACGTTGTCCTGATAGGCCACATTGGAGTTGGATACGTCGGCGGACTCGTACTTGACAATCAAGTCCAGGTCGTTGCCTACGGCCTCGGGGAAAACCGCTGTGAGCTTGTAAGTATTGGCGTCCTGGCTGAGGGTCGCCGACTTGCCAGCGGCGGGTAAGTCAGACGGCTGCAGCGGCTCCGATTCGTCGTACAGCTTGTCGGTGGCCAGCGTGCTCATAAACGACAGGGGCGAAATCAGGCTGCGAGCTTCCAGATAATAAAACCATGCGTTGTGCATCTGGCCTTTGGCCTTGAACTGGCGAGCCCGGTCGAGAAACCAGTCGCTATCGTGTCCGGCGATCTCGGCGGATTTGATGTAGAGGCCACCCAGTTTCCAGTCGTTCCCGATCTGCCGAAGCACTTCGGAAAACATGGTTCGTCCCCTTGTCGAAGCCGCATCGAGAAGGATGACAGCGTACCTGCCCGGAGACAAGTTGGGGATATCGAATGCAGCGCTATTGGCCGTGTTTCCATTCTTGCCGAAAACACCGCAGTAGAATTCGGCGTGCTGGCCCGGAGTAACGTCCTCCGCATTTAACAGGAACAATGACTTGACGTTGGGCTGCGCCCCTCCCAGATCCGGTTGATGGTCCTTGACGGTGCTTTCGACTCCAGCAAAATCCGCCGCCAGGCTGGGGATGGCATTTTGCCGTAAGGAAGCAGTATCGCCCCTCGCAGCCATGTCGAAATAGCGCTGCCCCGCGTTGGTAATGACCGCCCGCAGCGCCGGATCTATGTCGTTTGCGGTCTGGCAGGTCTGCGCACCGGCGTTCCACGGCAGGAATATCAAAAAAATCGCCATGCAAAAAGCCCGGGCTTGGAAGCACCACGATGCCGGTCCCATAAGATCCCGCCTTTTGTTTCAGAGAGTTGCGCCGCCTTGGCTGGAAGATGCGCCTCGGTTGGCCATCGATAAGATTCTTGCGTCGCCTGAAATGGTTGACTCGCAATCGTCTTAGACGGTAGACTCGCCGCCCATTTCATGCAAGAAAGAACAGGAGGTACGTTCCCCTTAGTGGGGATAATCGGCCGCTTTTAGGGGGGAATCCAATGCTAGAATCATAGCAAAGGCGCCACCGGTTAAATCCCCCCAAAACCGAGACCCTGAGAGGAAAATAGGCTAGGAAATCGGGCCATGAGCACAGGAAATTGGAGGAAGATCGTTACCGCATTACTCCTGAGTTCGGGACTCCTGTGCGCCGGGATTCCAGCCTTCGCCGATACTAGCGCGGCGCAGAGCAAGCCTGAGGTACGCCGAAAGAGCAGGAAAAAGCCGACCGAACCGCCTCCGCCTCTGCCCTCTGGACCCACTGGAAGACCGGTGCAGCAGATGCCGCTGGATGCGATTGCGGCGGTTCCACCTCAGGTGACGTTCGAGAATAACCAGCTCACCATCGTAGCCCCGAACTCGACGCTTGCCGATATCTTGCGTGCAGTGCGCAAACAGACAGGCGCGGAAATCGAGATTCCCGCGGCGCCGGAAAGAGTAGTCACCCACCTCGGTCCCGGACCCGCCCGCGAAGTGGTGGCGGACCTGCTCAACGGATCGCGCTTCAATTACGTCCTGCTTGGATCACCTTTCGACGATGCCGCTCTCACGCGTGTCGTGCTGGTCGCCAAGTCTGGTCCTCAGGAAATCGAACCGAATCCGGTTGCGGCGGGCACGCCTCCTCCTGAAAGTCAGGCGGTAAATCCGGGCGAGCGGGAACCTGCTGCCGATGCCAATGACGCGGAAGCCGCGGACGACAACAACAATGCGGACGACAATACCGATCAACAGCCGGCCGAAGCTGAGCAGCAGCCTCCACAAGACCAGCCGCAGGGCGTAAAGACTCCCCAGCAAATGCTGCAGGAGATGCAGCAGCGGCAGATGCAACTGCAGCAACAGCAGCCGCCGGGCCAGCCTCCAGTTCCGGGTGCAGGCGTGCCAGCTCGTCCACCGCAGCAGAATTAAGGCAGGGGCGTTCGCGATACCCGCGGCTTATTGTTGATTTCCCTGGATAGCGTCCAGGCTCGCGGAGCGAGACGCAAGGCGCGAATCGCTTTCGGAGACCGCTCTCTGCAGCAGGCTCCAGTCGCGATCAACTTCGCTTTCAGAGATGCTGTGAGGCGATGGACGGTGCAATTCCGATCCCAGTCTCGCCTCCAGCAACTGGCGCACCAGCTCCGGCGGAGCATTGCCATGCATGATGTTGCTGGCGGAGACGCCCACTCGCACAAACCTCTCCCCAACCTGCATCTCCAGAATCGGATGTCCCTTGGAGTCGAGGGCGGGTTTTGCCTTGGCCTGGAGCCTCGCCCACGCCCTCTCGACGTGCGCCGCTGAGGTCTCCGGATACGCTCCGGCGAGATAGTGTTTGAGCTGCCCCCGATAAGCTTTGAGATCCTCACGGTTGACCGGCGATTCTGGGTCTTGACCAGCGACAAAAATATTCGCATTTCGGGCCGGATCGAAGTGACCCGCTCCGGTCGTGAAGTAGGCTCCGGCTACGCATCCGGCGAAGATCGGGCTGACCACAGCACTCGGGACAATATATTTCTTCGATTTGAAGAACGACTCCACCACTCCATGCGCCGTAGTGCTGCGGGACATGCTGCCCGGAACCTGCGCAATTACGATGCGCGAGAACTGCAGCTCGCGGTGGCGGGCGCTGTACTTGGTCATCATTTTCGCCATCTGCTTTGGCGTGGTGATGCCGATGTCGGCGAAGACGCTGCGGTGTAGCGCTTTTGGATAGTAAAAGTTAATGATGTCTTTGGCGAAATCCGCACAGTTGCGCGAAACCAAGTGGAAATGAGAGATGTTCGGCGATGAATTCAGGTTTTGAATGAGCGCAAGGTCTTGCTCCGGGGTCGTCTCGATCTCAAAGCCGTAAATGGTGCGGTCGTACGATGAGCCGATGAGCTCGTACCAATTGCCGCCGGGAGTCTCTCCGTTTCTGATATCGGGAGCTATGGCCTCAAGATATTTGCGGCGATAGCGGTCTCGCAGAAACGCGGTCATCTTCGCATCGGCGAACAGCGGTACGTCTTCCGGGCGCTCGACGGCGTACAGGTAGGGGATCAAGGGAATCGCCACCCAGTCATACCCGCCTACCCCATCGTAGCGACTGATAACGACGCCAGTTTCGCCTGGGGCGCAGGGGCGCAGAAGCAGCGGCGTCTCGGCGCAGACGCCCGAGAGATAGACGGCGGCATGGCCCGTCCCTGTGAAAAATCCTAAGGTGCCGAAAGGTTCTTCGAGGAGCAGAGTAGCCGACGAACCCGCGAAAGCGGAGCAAGCCATCAGTATCGTGATGACGACGACTACCGCAGAGCGGCTCAAGGCCCGGATGGAGTGTGACACCATACTTAGCTCAGCAACTCCTTGTCTCTAACTTGCTTACTTAGAACCCTTTAGCGAGAGATTAGTTGCGAGCTTTCGAAAAAACCAGTTACCGAAGTTCAAAGGCGAGCTGGCACAAGACGGCGAAGACATAGCGAAGACGATTCCCTCTTGGACAGTATTTATAACAGGTTGCGTAAGCGCGCCATCGCCCAACGAGCACTCTCGGCTACGGATTCGTCTTCATCAAGAGTCAGCTTTTCAAGGAGGGGAAGAAACTGACGCTTTCCGCTGTTCGCGATCGCGATTACGGCATTGCGGCGGAGACCGGAACGCTTGGCGCGCCGGATCGGAGAACCCCGGAACCTCTCCCGAAATTCATCCGCGGACATTTCCGCCAACCAGTCAAGGGCGGGGTTGACGAGTCCCTCCCGTGGAGAGAATTCGGGTGCCGTTGTTGCAGTGGCTTTGCGGTTCCAAGGACAGACATCCTGGCAAATATCGCAGCCGAAAACATGTCGCCCCATGCCGGCGCGCAAGTCCTCAGGAATGGATCCTCGCTTCTCAATCGTGAGGTAGGAGATGCAGCGGGTCGAGTCGAGTTGATAGGGAGCAAGGATCGCATCCGTGGGACAAGCCTCGATGCAACGCGTGCAGCTGCCGCAGCGGTCGGGCGCGGGCACATCGGGCGTCAATTCGAGCGAGGTCAGAATCACACCGAGAAAAAGCCACGATCCGATCTTCTGGTTGATGATGCACGTATTCTTGCCAATCCAGCCCACGCCCGCGTACTTCGCAAAGACGCGCTCGACAATGGGACCCGTGTCGACGTAGCTGCGGGTAATCAACGTCGGCTCCTCCACCGCCTCGCGAAGGGCCACTTCGACCTGCTGGAGGCGTCGTAATACGCCTTCGTGGTAATCCTCGCGGCTCCAGGCATAGCGGGAGATCCATCCGCGGCCCGCGTCCTGCACCTCGGTCGAATAGGGATGATCAGTGTTGTAGTTGATGGCACAGACGACAACACTCCGTGCCCAGGGGGCTACACCGGAGAGCGAGGCCCGCTTGAGCGAGCCCTGTTCGTCGCGGGCTTCCATGTACTTCATGTCGCCGGCGTATCCGGCGGCAATCCATTCGGGAAAGGATTGGAGTTCGGGGGAATCTGTGGCTGGAGCAATGCCGGCAAGCTCGAATCCGGCCTGCTGGGCGGCTCGCTTCACGATGGATTCAATCTGGAGGATGGAACTGGCCAACGAATTACCTCTGAGGAAGGGGCGTAGCGGGGAGAGTTATACGCCGAACTTCTTTACTTCCTCGTTGTAATACTTGCGGTAGAGAATGTCCCATTCCTGCGAGCCTTCGAGAATGGTCCGCTTCTGGGTTTCGATCTTTTGCCGGGCTGCGAGATCGATCCTCGCTTCCTGATTGAACAACTCTTCGAGAATCTTGCGCGTTTCCTGGCGGATGGTGTTCGGGTCTTCGATGAACTCCACCTCATCCATCTGCTTGAGAACATCCGAGACCGCGCGGGCCAGTACGTTCACTTTGTCGCGGCTGAGTCTCACAACACCGCCTTGTATTTGCGCACGAGTTCGGTTTTCACCTTGCGGAACATCTCCTGATAGTTGGCGCCAGTATTGCGCATCTCTTCCGAGTAGGCCTCGAGGATGACTCTGACTTCGTCATTGATGCGGTCTTCGAGCGAGAGTTCCTCAAGCAGCGCGGCATGCACGCGCTCGGTTACCGCGGGGACAGCCGAGGTCTCGATGAGCTTGCCAGCTATCAGTTTTTTGGTAACTTCGCGGGCTAAATAGCCCACATATTCCTTGGAAAGAAGCATGTATGGGTAACAGCGCTGCGCGCAACTCGCTTGTTTTGAATTATGAAGTGTAACACAGGGCCCCGCGGAGGCGCAGCAGGACGGGGTGCGCCTGGCGGATCCAAAAGACTAGCTATGGTTAGGTTGGCTATCATCCCAGAGTCGCGATCATCGTTTCGAGGATCGCGGCGAGCAGAAATGCGAACACGAAGTACGTAGCCATACGGCTGGCCGAGTGATCTTCCCGGGTTTCCGACATGGTTCCTCGCTGGGGTTGAGTTGGGAACTTCCAGTCCCACAGATCTACGGGGCGGGATTGTACACGGTCCGCAGCTTCAGACAGTTCCTGGAAGGGTATCACTGGACGTGGGGCGCGGGCCGGTCGCGCAGGGTGTAGACAAACTGTTTGATCTCGTGGCGCTCGCGGTCTTGCTTCTGCGCCGACTCCTTGGCCAATTGGCCGTACACACGCAGTTCTTCTTTCGACTTTTCGGAGTCTCCGATTTGCCGATAGGCCTGCGCCAGACGATAGTGCGCCTCTTCCATCTGAGGATCGGCGTCAAGGGCTTTGCGGTAATCGGAAATCGCTTCGTTATATGCGCCCTGCCCGGAGTGTACGATTCCCAATTGGAGTGCGGCTCGAGCGTGGTTCGGATCGATCCGGATCGCAGTCTTGAGGAGAGATTCCATTTGCTTGATATCGCGCTTCTCTGCGGCGGCGTTGCGCAGCTTCCATAGTCCGAGTGCGTAGTAATAGTTCGCGTCGGCATTTTGCGGTTGAAGCGCAAGGAACCGATGCAGTCTTTCGACCACGTCGCTGGAAGGAGCGATCCCTCCCTGCTCGATTTGGCCAAGGAACAGGTAAGGAACCGGGTCGTTCGGATCCAAATCCGAGGCACGGCAGATCCGCTGCATGGCTTCGTCGTAAGCACCGCCGGCAAAATAGGCAGCCCCGAGTCCGAGGAGCATCCGCGCGGAGGACGGAAAGAGGCGGCTTCCTTTCGAGAACAATTCCACGGCCGGCTCAGGAATGTGATGCAACAATAACTCCGCACCCCAATCGAACAAATGGGATTCGCTGGGATCCAACTCGGCAGCGCGTTGATAGTGCCGGACGGCTTCCAGAGAGTCTCCGAGCTTTTCGTCGACATCCCCGAGAAGATGGTGCAGATCCGCTTGATCGTGCGTTGCCAGCAGCTTCGTTGCTTGATCTCGGGCGACGGCATAGTTGCCGGCTTGGGCATTCGCCAGCGCCAGGTCGTAGGCATTTTCGTAATTTGCCGGGTCCTTGGTAGCGGCGCGCTCCAGAAACGG
>Ga0075030_100002430_pt1 | contig 16894 bp, 4 predicted proteins | sample LitLauG_LLR_2012_FD_71393 | JGI IMG/M metagenome (GOLD analysis project Ga0075030, IMG submission 71393) | Freshwater sediment microbial communities from Pennsylvania, USA - Little Laurel Run_MetaG_LLR_2012 | ecosystem: Environmental > Aquatic > Freshwater > Creek > Sediment | place: USA... | reverse complement strand
CAGGCAGCGCTCCAGGCGGCGATTGAATCCGTCTCGCAACAACTCAGTGCCCTCGCGAGGGCACTGAGTTGTTGCGAGACGGATTCAATCGCCGCCTGGAGCGCTGCCTGAATCGCTTGCGGACCGCCTCCGCCCGCGGCGCTCACTCCGCCCACGGCGGCCGCCGCATTCGACGACGCTCCGGTGCTCCCCCCCGTGCTCGCCGACGGCGCGGGACCCGGACCGGGAGTTCCGCCCGATCCGAATCCGATCGGCGCGGGTGCCACGACCAGAGGCCCGAAGAACCCTGGAGGAGTCGCGGGTGCTCGGTTCGTGGCCTGAACCTTCGGCCCGGCTCCGCCGATGTTGACACCTGTGGTCGAGCTGTTTGACGGCGGCAAGACCGCCGGAACGTTGGTGAGGACGATCCGACTCACGCCGTCGGGGGTCGTCAGTGCTCCTCCCGCGAGATTGAGCGCTTGTCCGCTGGTCGTCCCTCCCGGTGTCGATGATGACGTCGATGGAGATGTCGTCGTCAACGGCGAGACGACCAGCGCATGAATCCCCGTGCTCGTCTCACTTCCATGAAGTTCCGTGATCGTGATCAAGACATGGAACGTTCCGACCGTGTTAAACGTGTGGACGCCCAAGGTCGGGAAACCGTCGCCGGTGCTCGCGCCGACGGTTCCGAGCGTGATTTCGCCGTCGCCCCAATCAATGGTGACGGTATAGTCGGAAGGTTTGCTGAACGGGTTCGCGTCGACGATTTTTGCGAGAGTACCAACGTAAGGCTCGTCCATCGTGGACTTGATATCGGTTCCGCTCACGGTCAAAGGAACATCGTTGACGACGCTGATCCCGTTAACCTTCGCCGCGTCCACCCCTCCGGCCTGGATGGCGACCTGAATCGCGTAAACTCCTTGTAATTGATACGTATTGATTCCGTTGATAGCATAGACGCCTCGCGACCCGTCGAAGGTGACAATTCCGGCGGAGACTTGCCCGTCTCCCCATTGAATCGTGGCGGAGAAAAGCTCGGGATGGGGTGACGAGCCCGACACCGAGAAAAATGCGACCTCACCGGCAAACTCGACCCCCTCCCTCGCGGAAACCGGCTTGCCTTGAGCCGAAACCGACGCGGGATTCACGGTGAGGGCACCGTCGACAAACGTGATGACGTAGTTGGACGAAATTAAGCCGCCGGGAGTGATCGGGTATGAGCCGACCGGGCTTGCCGTGGTGTCCGTGGTTGTAAAATGAAGCGTGCCGGCAAGTGAACCTGGCCCGTCACTGTTCACGAATCCGGAGTATTGCACGGAAAACACGGGGTCGGGCGCGGCGAAATTGCGAGACGCGGCGACGGCCGTCACAATCAGCGACGCCGGTGTGACGGAGAGTGTCCCGGCGTTAAAGTGGATCAGATAATTCGAACCCGCGGAGAGTGTCCCCCGTGCGATCGCGTAATGTCCCACTCCGGAGTTCGACGTGGCCGTCGTCGACAAACTTCCCGTGAAGACTGCGGAGGTGTCTCCGCTGACCAGCCCGGCGTAACTGATTGTCAGTGGTGGGTTTGCCGCGCCATAGATCTTGCTCTCGGCATCGGCCGAGACGGTCAGTGGTGCCGGCGTGACGTTGAGTGTTCCAGGAATAAACGTTATGAGATAGTTGGAATCGACGGTGAGCGTACCCTGTCCGATTCCATAGTTGCCGACGGGTGAATTCGCTGTGGCGGTCGTCGACAACGCACCTTGGAAAATCGACGGTGTGTCTCCGTTAACCAGTCCCGCAAACGAATAATTGAACGTCGGAACGGGAGCGCCATAGATCTTGCTCTCGGCATCGGCCGAGACGATCAGCGCCGCCGGCGTGACGTTGAGAATGCCGGGCGTAAACGCCAACACATAGTTCGCGGCCGAGAGCGTTCCTTGATTGATCGGATAGACGCCGACGCCCGAACTTATCGAGGCGGTGGTCGTTAACGATCCGGAGAGAACCGTTGCCGTGTCGCCGTTGACGAGTCCCGCATAGTTATAAGAGAGAATCGGTAATCCCGCGCCATAGACTTTATTCAGGTTATGCGCGCTGATATTCAAGATCGCCTTGCCGACGGTCAGCGTTCCCGCGTTGAACCCGATGAAATAATCGGGTCCCGCGGTGAGTGTCCCTTGCGTGATCGAATAAACGCCGACACCCGTCGCGGCCGTTGCGGCGGTCGCTAGCGAACCCGAAAATACGGAGGACGTGTCGCCATTGACAAGTCCCGCATACGTATAAGTCAACGAGGGAACCGTCGCGCCGTAAGTTTTGGTCAAGCGATCGGCAGTGACGTTGAGCGCCGCGGGCGTGATGCTCAGCGTCGCGGGATTGTACGAGATCGCGTAATTCGAGCCCGCGGAGAGGTTCTCTTGGCTGATCGGATAGCCGCCGACATTTGAGGATGCGCTCGCGGTGGTGGTTAACGTTCCGGAAAACACCGACGAGGTGTCGCCGTTGACGAGTCCCGAATAGGTATAAGTCAATGAGGGAACAGGATCACCATAGATCTTGCTTGCGTTCACGCCGGAGACGGTCAGTGGAGCAGGCGTGACGTTAATCACGCCGGGGTTGAACGCCACGATGTAGTTCGCGGCGGTGAGCGTCCCTTGCGTGATCGCGTAACCGCCGACGCCCGAGCTTGCGTTGGCGACGGTCGTCAAGGCTCCGGTGATGACTGACGCGGTATCTCCACCGATCAAGCCCGCGTAGGTGTAGGTCAATGATGGAAATGCGGAACCGTAGACCATGCTCACGTTCTGAGCCGTGATCGTGAGAATGGCCTGGGTGACGGTGAGCGTTCCCGGGTTGAACGCGATGGTGTAGTTCGCACCGGCGGAAAGCGTCCCTTGCGTGATCGGGTAGAGGCCAAGATTTGAGAGGGCGTTGGCGGTGGTCGTCAAGGCTCCGTTGACGATGGAAGTTGTGTCACCGTTAGCGAGCCCGGATGTCGTGAACGTCAGCGAGGGGACCGCCGCGCCGTATTCTTTGCTCAGATTATCGGCAGTGACGCTCAGCGCCGCGGGGGTGACGTTAAGAGTCCCTCCCGTGTACGAAATCGTGTAGTTCGCGGCTGAGAGCGTTCCCTCGTTGATGGGATACGCACCGACATTCGAAGAAGCCGAGGCCGTGGTCGTCAACGAGCCGGAGAACACCGACGAGGTGTCACCGTTGACGAGTCCCGCATAGGTATAAGGCAACGTTGAAAGTGTTGCACCGTAGGTCTTACTGGTGTTCACGGCAGAGACTGTCAACGGTGCCGGAGTGACGCTGAGCACGCCTGGCGTGAATGCCACTGTGTAATTCGTCGCGGTGAGCGTCCCCTGCGTGATTGCGTAGGCACCCACGCCCGAGCGCGCGTTGGCGAGGGTCGTCAGCGCTCCCGAGATCACCGCCGCGGTATCTCCTCCGATCAGCCCTGTATAAGTGTAAGTGAATGCGGGAAATGCGGAACCGTAGACCATGCTCTGGTTTTGAGCCGTGACGGTCAGAACGGCCTTTGTGACGGTGAGCGTTCCCGGATTGAACGTGAGCGCGTAGTTTGAACCGGCGGAGAGCGTCCCTTGCGTGACCGGGTAGACGCCCAAACCGGATGAGGCGATCGCGGTCGTCGCCAAGGCACCGGTGAATATGGCGGACGTGTCTCGGTTGACGAGCCCTGTGTATGTGTAGGTCAACGTGGGCACGGCCACGCCGTACAGTTTGCTCAGGCTGTCCGCGGTAACGGTGAGCGCCGCGGGGGTGATGTTCAGAGTCGCGGCCGTGTAGGAAATCGCGTAGTTCGCGGCCGAGAGCGTCCCCTGGGTGATCGGATACGCGCCGATATTCGAGGAAGCCGAGGCGGTGCTGTTCAACGAGCCGGAGAACACGGATGACGTGTCGCCGTTGACGAGCCCCGAATAGGTGTAAGTGAACGCCGGAAGCGCATCGCCGTAGATCTTGTCGGCGTTGATTCCCGTAACGGTGAGTGCCGCCGGGGTGACGTTGAGAGTCGCGGCCGTGTAGGAAATCGCGTAGTTCGATCCGGCCGAAAGGTTCCCTTGAGTGATCGGGTAGGCACCCACGCCGGAGCTTGCGGTGGCGATTGTCGTTGGGGAACCCGCGATCACCGACGAGGTGTCGCCGTTGACGAGCCCCGCGTAGGTATAAGCGAGTCCCGGAACCGCGGCGCCATAGATTTTCGAGGTATTGACACCCGAGACGGTCAACGTTGCCGGAGTGACATTGAGCACGCCGGGTGTGAACGCCACCGTGTAATTCGCGGCGGCGATCGTTCCTTGAGTGATCGCGTAGCCGCCCACAATCGAGCTGGCCGTGGCGACGGTCGTCAAGGCTCCCGAGATGACCGACGACGTGTCTCCGTTGACGAGTCCCGCGTAGGAGTATGTCAAGGCGGGCAAACCCGCTCCATAAACCTTGCCCAGGTTCTGCGCCGTGATGGTAAGGACCGCCTGCGTGACGGTGAACGTTCCCGGGTTGAACGCGACGTTGTAGTTGGGTCCGGCGTTGAGCGTCCCCTGCGTGATGGGGTATGTGCCGGCGCTCGACGCGGCCGTGGCGGTGGTCGTCAAACTTCCCGTGAAGATCGTGGTGGTATCACCATTGACGAGTCCGGACGTCGTGAACGTCAATGTCGGCATCGCGGAGCCGTAAGCTTTGCTCAGATTACCGGCAGTGACGTTGAGAGTCGCGGCGGTGACGTTGAGAGTCGCTGCCGTGTAGGTAATCGTGTAGTTCGATCCGGCCGAGAGTGTTCCCTGGTTGATCGGATACGCGCCGACGTTCGAAGCGGCGGTCCCGGTCGTGGTCAACGAGCCGGAGAACACGGACGAGGTGTCTCCGTTGACGAGCCCCGAATCGGTAAAAGTCAACGCCGGGAGCGCCGCACCGTAGATTTTACCGGCATTGACACCCGCGACCAGAAGCGATGCCCGAGTGACATTGAGCACACCGGCGGTGAAGGTGATCGTGTAGTTCGGGTCCGCGAGCGTTCCTTGAGTGATCGGGTAGGCACCCACTACGGAGCTAGTGGTTGCTGTCGTCGTGAGGGCACCAGTCAGAGCGGCTGTTGTGTCGCCGTTGACGAATCCCGTCGCGGTGACAGTCAACGATGGTATCGCCGCGCCGTAGATCTTGCTCGTCGTCGTGGCGGTGACGGCGAGTGCGACCGGAGTGACGGTCAGCGTGCCGGGCTTGAAGGAGATCGTGTAGTTCGAGACGACCACCAGGGTTCCGCGCGCGATCGCGTAAGAGCCCACCGCCGCGCTTGCGTTGGCGGTTGTGGTCAAAGCTCCTGAAACGACGGAAGACGTGTCTCCGTTCACCAGCCCCGCAAGCGTGTATGTCAGTGCGGGAACCGCCGCGCCGTAGAGTTTGCTCTTGTTCGCGGCGGTGACGGTGAGTGTCGCCGCGGTGACATTGAGTGTCGCGACGGTGTACGAAATTGTGTAGTTTGATCCGGCCGCGAGCGTTCCCTTGTTGATCGGATATGCGCCGACACTCGACGAGGCCGTGGCCGTTGTTGTCAACGAGCCGGAGAACACGGAGGACGTGTCTCCGTTGACAAGACCCGAATAGGTATAAGTGAGCGCAGGAAGCGCCGCGCCGTAGATCTTGCCGACATTGACTCCCGCGACGAGAAGCGCCGCGGGAGTGACAGTAAGCACGCCGGCGGTGAAGGTGATGGTGTAGTTCGGGTCGGCGAGTGTCCCTTGAGTGATCGGATAGGTGCCCACAACGGAACTTGCCGTGGCCGTGGTGGCGAGGGCACCGGTCAGAGCCGCATTCGTATCACCGTTGACAAGCCCCGTCGCGGTGAAAGTCAACGAGGGTAACGCCGCGCCGTAGAGCTTGCTCGTATTCGTGGCCGTGACGGTGAGTGCGACCGGCGTGACGGACAGTGTGCCGGGGTTAAACGCGATGGTGTAGTTCGAGACGACCACGAGCGTGCCGCGGGTGATCGCATAGGAGCCGACACCCGAGCTTGCGGAGGCGATCGTGGTCAAGGCTCCCGAGAGCACCGCGGAGGTGTCTCCGTTGACCAGACCCGCGACAGTGTATGTCAACGCGGGAAGCGCCGCCCCGTAGAATTTGCTCTTATTCGTGGCGGTGACGGTCAGCGTTGCCGTCGTGATGGTGATCGTGCCGGTCGTGAAGGCGATCGAGTAGTTGGTGCCCGCCGAGAATGTTCCCTGGCTGATCGGATAAGCACCCACGATCGAGCTTGCGGTGGCCGTGGTTGTGAGACTTCCCGAAAACACAGATGGTGTGTCACCGTTGACCAGACCGGCATACGAGTAGAGCAACGCCGGAAGCGCCGCGCCGTAAACCTTGCTCTGGCTGAACGCCGAAACGTTCAGCACCGCCGGTGTGACCGTCAAATTCGCGGCATGATAGGTGACCGTGTAATTGGAACCGGCGGAGAGCGTCCCTTGAGTGATGCCGTAAAGGCCGACGTTTGAAGCGGCGGTGGCGGTTGTCGTCAAACCGCCCGTGAAGATGGCCGTGGTGTCTCCATTGACAAGCCCTGTTGCCGCGAACGTCAATGCGGGATCCGCGGCACCGTACAACTTCGTTTGCGGATTGGCCGTCACCACAAGAGGCGCGGGGGTGATCGTCAAGGTGCCGGGATTGAACGTGAGTGAGTAATTGGCACCGGCCGTGAATGTTCCTTGCGTGACCGGATACGACCCCACATTCGAAGTCGGCCCAGCCGCGAGGTTCGGGCTTCCGCTGAATATCGAATACGTATCACCATTGACAAGACCGGAGACGACCAGGTTGACCGACCATGGAGGCGCACTGCCGTAAATCTCGCTCAGATTCGTGACGGAGACCGTGAGGGGCGCGGGGGTCACCGTTTGTGTGATCGCGGCGGAGGTGCTCGTTGCATATGATACGTCGCCGCCGTACTGAACGGTGATGGAATGCGATCCGGCTCCGAGCGACGTGGTGGTGAAAGTGGCTGTGCCGCCGCTCAACGTGGCGGTTCCAAGGACCGTTGTTCCGTCGAGGAAAGTTTCGGTACCGGTCGGCGTTCCCCCCGTTCCGGTGGTCGTGGCCGTGAATGTCACCGACTGACCGTATACCGAAGGATTGGTGCCTGAGGTAACGACAGTGGTGGTGGGAGCAAGGGTGATGGCCGCGTTCGCGGCGAACTCGGACGTGTCATTAACAACGTCCGTCGCGGTGCCGGTGATCAAGTCGCCGACGGCAAGTCCGCTCACGGTGAACGAGCCGCTGAAGCTGCTGCCCAAACCCGTGCTGACGTGGCCGAGATACACTTTGCCTTCGCCGTGACCGCTCGGGTCGTTATCGGGGATGAAGATTTCCACCCGATTGAACGAAAACACCAACTGGCTTCCGGAAGTGCCGATATATCCTGTTACGGAGAGTGTATTCCCCACGAGGTAAACCTTCGTGAAGACGGGATAATTCATCAGCCCGTTCGGAGCGTTCGAACTTAACGTGCCGCTGTTGGGTGAAACTCCATCGTTATTCAGGTCGATGCCGAGTCCCACGTTGCTGAAGATGGAGTTACCTTCGAACGCATCCTTACCGCCGCTCTTGACGTCGATCCCCGCGCCGCCGTTGAAGGCGATGGTGTCTCCCTGTCCGGCCGTGGTTCCTCCCACGGTGTTGCTGGTGGCATTGGTATCGAACACGATGCCGTCGCCACCATTACCGAGAGCCGAGGTGGCATCGATCGCGGTGCCGATCAAATTGTTCTCGATTGCCGTACCAGTTGCGCCGTTGATGAGCGAGATTCCCGCGCCGCCGTTCGCCGAGACCACATTCACACCGTTGATCATGGTTCCGGAGGCGGCGTCAATACTGATGCCATTGCCGCCATTCCCCAGCGCGGTGGTTCCGTCGAGCGTGGTGCCGATCTTGTTCCCGATGATCGAATTGGTCTTGGAGGTCGAACCCTGCACCCAGATGCCGACGCCGGTGTTTCCGGAAATCAGATTCGCCGCCCCCGCGACGGTGCCACCGATCGTGTTTGAGGTCGACGCGGTGATTTCAATGCCATATCCCGAATTGGCGATTGCCGCGGTGCCGGTAACATTGGTTCCGATGAAGTTGCCTTCAATGGTGTTTCCTGAAGCTCCCGCTTCGATTTGCACCCCACCTGAATAATTCCCGGAAATCACGTTCCCGTCGCCGGCCACAAGGCCGCCGACTAATGCGCCTGTGGCTCCGGCAAGAACCACACCCGTGCCGTTCGAGGGAGCCACGCCTCCGCCGGCATAGAGTCCCAGATAATTGGACTGAATCACCGACGACGCGACGGCGTCAACCTGGATGGCGTTGCCCGAGAAGCCGTAGATCGAAAACCCTTTCACGGTCGTCGACGCCGCGTTGATCTCCAGTCCGTTGGTTCCCTGAACGTTGCCGGCTCCGTTGAGCTGTATGAGCGGTGTGCCGGCATAACCGGGCTGGGTGGTGGCGTCGATGATAACCGGCTGGGTGATCTGAGGAAGCGGGGAAGTAACATTGATGGTCTGAACACCCGAGCCGGGAATGTTGAAGATGATCTGATAGGGTGTTCCCGAGTTGGGAGTGTTGTCGATCGCCTGAATGGCTTCACGAAGTGAGATCCGCCCGTCGGAACCCTTGTTCGCCAAGAGCGCGGTGATCGACGTGGTTGTTCCGTCGGAAACATCACTTGCCGTGTCGACGGTCAGAACTCTTGGTGAAAGCGCCAACCGGCCGATGTTGTTCGACGCTTGTTCGACGAACCACATCGCGTTATCAGGTCCGGTGGTGATTACCTGAGGCGTGCTCTGGATTGTCGGAATCGTGAAATAGGTGACCACGCCGGCAGTTGTGATCTGGCCTATGAGGTTATTCGGCGCTCCACCACCATACACGGTGAACCAGAGGTTGCCGTCGGGTCCCGGCACGATGTCGTAGAGGGTGGAACCACCGGGCAGCGTGGGTGTGAACGTGGTGATGGCCCCCGCGGTGGTCATCCGGGCGATGATGCCTTTATTGCTTTCGGCAATCCAGAACGCGCCGTCGCTTCCGAGCGCGAGTGTGGTCGGTTTGGAGTCGGTCGCGGTGGTCGGGAATTCCGTCTCAACGCCCGCCGTGGTGATCCGCCCGATCGTCCCCGTGTTGTAATTTGCGAACCACAACGCTCCATCGGGTCCGACAATGATGTCGGTGGGCTGGGTGTTGCTCGCGGAGGTCGGGTACTCGCTGAACACTCCCGCGGTGGTGATCCTGCCGATCTTTCCCGTGTTGAACTCGGTGAACCAGAGTGCCCCGTCCGGTCCTGTCGTGATCACATTCGGCCCCGAGCCCGTCGTGGGAACGGTGAATTCCGTGATCACGCCCGCCGTGGTGATCCGCCCGATCTTGTTGCCGTTGATCTCGGTAAACCACAGCGCGCCGTCGGGTCCGGTGTTGATGAACTGAGGTCTAGACGTGGCGCTCGCAAGGGTGTATTCCGTGACGACGCCCGCCGTGGTCATCTTGCCGATCTTGTTGGCGGTACCCTCGGTGAACCAGAGATTGCCGTCCGGTCCGGTGACGATACTTTCCGAGCCACTGTTGGCCGTGGTGATCGGAAACTCGGTGATCGAACTCTTGAAGACGACCAGACCGGTGGCGAATGCGGAACTCGCGGAGAACGTCGCGGTGGGAGTGAGCGTCCCGCCACTCGTGGCGGTATTGTATTCATCGGCAAGGCTGGTCGCACCCACCGAAGACTTGAGCCCCGCGGTGAAACCCGTCGCCACCCCGATGTTGGAATTATTGTTCCGCATGCCGAAGGATTCGAAGGCGAATTCGCCCGCGGTGACAGTGGTGCTCGCGGCTCCGGACGCCGCCGTTCCCGATGCCGTGGCGGATGTGTCGACCGAGGCATGGCCAAGGCCCGTGACGTCGTAGGCCGCCGCCTCTTCCGAGACGGCACCGCTGGGATACGAGAACTGGATGGTGGACGAGTTCTTCGTAAGCGCGTTCGTCAAAACCGACCAGAAAATGAGGTCCTGCGTACCATTGGGAGTGGCAGTCTGATAGGCGTTGGTTTGGAGGTTCCAGGTGTTTCCGCCTGAATCCGTGATCGCGATATTCGTCTCTTTCGAGGCCGTTTCCACCTGAAGGCTCACGACAACAAGATCGCCGACCCCGGCGCCTGCCGAAGCCAGCGAGAGCGTGAGACTGTTCGTATTCCCACCGGCCTGGGTCGTACTGCCCATGGTCGTCACGACCGCGGTCAGAAGCTCGCGCTGTTCCAGCCAATCGACGATCGCGGCGAGTCGTATGTCGCGAAGTGCCCTGTCGCCGCCGAAAAGACTCGGCCGCCGTCGCCGAGACGATTTCTTGCGAACTTCGGCTGACCGACCCCAACTGCTGAGATCGATGGAGAACGCTGACATCGCGAGTCCCGCGGAAGAAGTTCTGGGGCTGTTCCAGGCAGTTCAGCAGGGACTTTGTGATGGACCTGGAGGTCGGGATCGGTACAGAAGAGCCCTGAGCCCACCAGCCTCGGTTTTAGAGCGGCTAACGGATGGATGGCGCAAGCGAGAGACTAACCCCAAGCGCAAGCGAGGGAAAAATGAGCGGGAAATCCCTCGCTTGCGCTTCGGGTTAGCGTTGGCCGAGTCCGCGCTCATGTGCAACCCAAGCGATAATCGCTCTAGAGTCCTTCAAGACCTTACCGGCACCAAATTGCTCGAAATCAAAACGTTGCGTCATTCGAGAGGCAATCCTGGGGCACGGTGATTCCACGCATCCTGCCCAGTTTTCGTAACGGTCCCTATATCCTTTAGCTTAGGGCGCGGAATTCCCGCGCGTTCGCTGTCGCGATTTCGCGTTTCGAAACGTCGGAAACCCGGTTTATGGGGAAGGGAGGAATCTGGCGCTCAGTGAGTCAGGCGCGTGGCTCAGGGATAGAGCGAATATCCCGCGATCGCGACCGGAATCCGGAAGACCGACTTGCCCGAGACGACATGGAGAAGTTTCTTATCAGAGCCCCCGAACGCGAGGTTCGTGATCACATCCTCGGGGATCGCAATCCGACCGAGGAGCTTGCCTTCGGGCGAAACCACGTACACTCCCGGCGGAACGTCCGCGGTTTCTCCCGCATTCCTCGGAATTGAGATACCCGCGGCGATCCAGAGGTTTCCCTGAACGTCCAGGCGAAGACCATCGGCGCCCCGACCCTTGCCGAAATCGAAGACAAGGCGTTGACTCCCCGCGACTACCGTTCCGTCCTCCCCGAGAGTAAACGCCCAGATCTTGCGATTTCCACCGGGGCGGGGATGCGAGTCAACCAGGTAAAGAGTTTTCGCGTCGGGAGTGACCGCCAGACCGTTGGGACGCTCGATTTGCGGCTGCGAGATCACGCGGTGGACGCTGCCGTCGACGTCGATCCGATAAACGGCCTCCGCGTCCATTTCCAGTGACGATCGATCCTCACCGTAGTACGGGTCCGTGAACCAGACGCGGCCCTTGATGTCGACGCATACGTCGTTCGGGGCGTTGAAGCGTTTCCCTTCAAATCGTTCGGCCAGCACCTCGATTTTGCCGGTGCTGATCTCGGTCCGAACGACCCGTCGTCGTCCACCAGGGCCTTGTTCAGCCCCTTCACAACTGATCAACCGTCCCTTGGCATCGAAGGTATTGCCGTTGGTCCGACCGCTATCTTCGCGAAAGACCTCGACCACGCCGGCAGGCGTCATCGTCCTGATCTTGTTGCCGATCAGGTCGCTGAAATAGAGCGTTCCCTTGGCGTCAAAAGCCGGTCCTTCGAGAAAACTCGTCCGCGCCGCGACGGTCACGCCGGCACCTGGCGGCAGCAGATTCGAGGGGGGTGGAACGTCTCTCAAATCCGAGCCGTGAGAGGATCCGGAAGTCGCCATGACGAAAACTCCGAAAGCAAGTCGAGTCGCGAGGCGGTGGTACATCAGAACACACTCCGATCGTGATTTCCGACACGGACCCCGCGGCGGAATTGAAGTTCCCGGTGATGCTACCCGAACATCGCGGCACCGGCCAGCATTGACCCCGAGGGCAAGATCATACGAGACAAACGCTGGGGATCGTCTGATAATGACAGCTATGTTGCAGGAGGACTTTTAGACTCTCGAAGTCGGACTGCCTGCTGACATACGGACACGTCGCATGGTATATTTGGTTGACAAAATAACAGTGAGCGTAGGTTATCCTTGAGAAGGGATCGAGCGGAGATCCAGGATGAAAACAATCACGATCGAACTTCCCGACGATGTTTTTTCGGCACTCCGGCGCTCTCCGGAGGAATTCGTCAGAGAGATGCGGCACGCGGCGGCAATCCATTGGTATCGGCAAGGCTTGATTTCTCAGGGCAAGGCGGCGGAAATCGCCGGGCTCGATCGAACTGAATTCCTTTTCAATTTGGCGCAGGCGAACGTTGATGCGTTCCAGATCAGTGAAGAGGAACTTAGGGAGGAGGTTAACATTGATCTTCAGACGCGTCGTGAACGCCTCGCCGCTGATCTTTCTGACGCGGGTGCGACTTCTTGACGTACTGCATGAGCCCGGCGTGCCTGTATTCGTTCCTGATCGGGTGTTTAACGAGTTAGGGGGGATCGGCCCCCACGATCCTGCTGTCTCGGCGGTGCGAAAATGCCTCTGGTTGCAGATCGTTCCGACTCCCCTGATCCCGGCGTCGGTTCAAGGATGGAGTCTCGACGCGGGCGAATCGGCCGTTTTGGCTCTCGCATTGGAGAACGCGGATACACAGGTGATTCTCGACGACCTCGCGGCGCGGCGTTGTGCCAAGGCGCTTGGCCTGCCGCTTCAGGGAACCCTTGGACTCATCCTCGTGGCCAAACATCTGGGAATGATCGCGGCAGTCCGCCCAGTGATCGAAACCCTCCGCAGGTCGGGGATGTACGTATCCGATCGTTTGGCCGAACAGGTTTTCGAACAGGCTGGAGAATAAGGTAAAAGCGTTTGATCAACCACTCGTCTCTGTTATTCGCAGTTCATAATGTTTGGAATTCTCTTTTCAGAACATAGATCACAACCGGGCCGCAATGACCGGGAGGATCTCACCTCCACGCTGCTTTCTGGTATCCTCAAAAACCCTGATTCGGGCCAGATGCCCAGCTCGCTTTTGAGGATTCTTCTCGTGACGGATCAACCGCGAACCCGACAGGCCGTTCCGGCGTTCAGTCCTCAAGAGTTGATGGCGAACTACCTTCGTGGTCGGTTCGACGCGATGTCCGAAAGCTTCCTCGCGGTGCTTCGGCACTTCCGCGCGACGACCTATCACATGCTCGACGCCCAGGGTCAGCGCTTCGTCAACGAGTTCGCCAAGCACTTCCTCACGCTCTTCACTCAGCACGATTATGTTCCCGCCAGGACGCATCTTAACGAGTTCGTGAGCCTGAACCCGACGATCTCGAATCTCGTCGCGCTCTCAAGCTTCCGAACCACCGATTCATACCTCGCTCTGCTTTCCAGTGGACCCGGTGATTTCGGGAAGTATCTCGCGCTCTGCTCTGCTCGAAATTCGGTCGTGCCCGATCGGAAGTCGTTCTTTGACGTCGATCCTCCCCTCGCTTGCCTCTGGTACGGTGCCTACGCGGAGCTTTACCGGACGGGTCTGGTCAACCCCGTCGTCTGGAAGAACCTGAACGATCACTTCGCCTTTGAACATGATCGACTCAACGCCGCCCATCTTCCCATGATGCTCTATTTCGCGTCGACTTATGTCGACGACAATCGCGATCGAACGGTCAGAGCGGCGATCAATCGTTCATGGAAGGCCGAGGCCAAGCCCTTGCAACAGGCCGTGAAGAATCGGCCCGATCCTCGCAAGATCGCGATTCTCAGTAGCGGATGGACTCCCATCCACTCGGCATATCGCATTACCAAGGCTTATGTAGAGGCCCTTGAAGGTTATCATCTCACGTTTGTACCGCTTGGTTCTCGAAAAGGGCTCGACCTCAGTCTTTTTCAGGACGTGAATACGCTCGCTGTCGACCCCGGCGGCGCTGTCGATATTCGACCGGTTCTCGATAACGATTTCATGGTCGCCTATTACCCCGAAGTGGGTTTGTCCGCGCAGGGAATCCTGCTCACGAACCTGCGGATCGCTCCGATTCAGATCGCTTCGCTAGGACATTCCGTAAGCACCTGGGGCGCGGAGGTTGATTACTTCTTCAGCGGGGAAAAGGTTGAGCCCAGAGAGAACCCCGAGCGCAACTATTCCGAGCGGCTCGTGCTTCTGCCAGGCTGCGGAGCCGTTCACGAACGGCCGCTCTACTCGCCGACAGGCCGTCGGAATGACGGTTCGGAGTTCATCGTGAACTGCCCCTGGAACGCTCAGAAAGCGAACTATCCGCTGGCCCTCGCCATGAAGGAGATGTTTCGAGAAACAGCGAAGCCGGTCCGCCTGCGGCTCTTCGTCAGCGGCTCCTTGAATCGGCAGAACGACTACCTGCCGTTCGTTCGCGACCTGCAAGCGATGCTGAACGGCCCAACCGTCGAGGTCGTCCTCGAACGCCCTTATCAAGAGTACATGGCGCTGATGGAAGAGGGCGACATCACCCTCGATTCGTACCCTTTCGGAGGGTGCAACACGGTCGCCGACAGCCTCTTCATCCGCAAGCTGATCGTCTGCCGAGAGGGTGACCTCTGGTACAACCGGATCGGCCCCGAGATGCTCCGGATGGTCGGTCTGCCCGAGCTGGTCGCCACCACCGAAGTCGAACACATCGCCATCACCCGCCGCCTGATGCTCGACGACGCGTTCAGGCAGACGCTCCAGGAGAGGCTCAAGCAGGTCGACTTCGACGCGACGATCTTCGACCGCTCCGAGGCCAAATCCTTCCGCAAGGCGGTCGATTTTCTCATCGAGAATCACGCGAAACTAAGCCGAGAACACGACCGATCGCCGATCCGGATCGGTGGGTGAAAAGTCACGATATGAACGGCTCGATTCCGAACGAAATGATTCGACTATCGCCCGGTTCAAGACCGATCTCGTTCTCTATCGATCCGTTCCGGGTCACATCGTTGTGTTTCGCGTCACGCGCCGCGCGTGACCTTGATGAGATTTTGGCGGACGTGTTCGTCATCGCGGCAGCAGCCGATGAGGGCCATATGGGCGAAACCAACGCGTGTTCGGTTCAAGTCGTGCCTTTGGTAGAGCCGTGATTCGCGAGGGCGCGGAGCTTGGCCTACTTGCTTTCACCCTGATCTGGCGGGATACTTTCGAGAACTATTCGGATTTGTAGGTATTTAGAGCGGTTATCGCTTGGCTTGCGCATCGCCGTTGTAGGGTGGGTCGAGTCTTCGAGGCCCACCTTAGACGTAAATCATGGTGGGCCTCGAAGACTCGACCCACCCTACGTGCGGAATGCGTCTGTTAGCCGCTCTAGAGCGGTTAACGGATGGATGGCGCACGCGAGATACCAACCCGAAGCGCAAGCGAGGGAAGAATGAGAGGGAAATCCCTCGCTTGCGCTTCGGGTTAGTGTGGGCTGAGTCCTCGCTCGTGTGCAATCCGATCGTGAACCGCTCTAGGTAGAGACTGCATGGTCCGGATCGTGAACGTGGTCCAGGTCGTCGGCAATGAACGAGTGGTGGAGCCGATCCCGAATTCCGACCTGACGACAAACCTCTCACGTCAGCGATCGTGGTGCCCGGCGATTTCGTCGTGGTCGAATCACGTTAACCGTCGATCATGGGCCCTATCTCGGTCCAGGACGAAGAAACCCCCGTCGCTTGCTCGTCGCGAGCCCCGGCCGCCTTGAGGGCGGATCGCCTATTTTTTTCTTGAAGAGACATCACCTATGAAAACGTTGTTTCTGATGTTCACCGTCGCGTCCCTCGCGGCAAGTTCGAGTCTGTACGCGCAGGAGCCGACAAAGGCCGCGACGACAAGTCCAGCGGCTCGTGATGACGACGAGAAGTCGATCAAGGCGCTTCTCGATGCGTTCGTGAAGGCCTTCGACGCCGGCGATGCCAATGCCACCGCCGCGACGTACACGGATACCGCCGTGATCGTCGACGAGGAGGGAGAGCGGTTCGAGGGTCGCGCCGCGATCCAAGGCCTTTACGCCGAGACGTTTGCCGACAACCCCGGGAGCAAGATCGCGATCGCCGTCGACGCACTTCGGTTCCTTGGTCCCGAGACGGCCCTTGAGGTCGGTCGTGCGACGATCACACCGGCGGGCTCCGGCTCCCCTGAAATCACGCGATTCACCACGGTGTACACCAAGCAAGGGGGACAGTGGCGACAGGCCGCGGTCCGCGACGAACCCGCGCACGATCTCACACCCCACGACCGCCTCAAAGAGTTGGAGTGGCTCGTCGGCGAGTGGGTCAACGAGAGCCAGGACGCGGTTGTTTTCACAACATGCGCGTGGGCCAAGGGGGGCAACTTCCTCGAACGCGAGTTCACGATGAAGACCCAGGGCAGGCCGGTGCTTTCGGGCACGCAACGGATCGGCTGGGACCCCCTTAAGCGACAGTTCAAAACCTGGATCTTTGACTCCGAAGGGGGCCATGGCGAAGGCTACTTCACACGAAACGGCAACGAATGGGTCGTCAAGGTCGAAGGCGTCCGACAGGACGGAAAGCCGGTGTCGGCCACGAATATCATCACACGCCTGGGCAAGGACCGCATGAGCTGGCAGTCGACAAACAGGACACTGGGAGCCATCGCCGTCCCCGGTATCGACGAGTTCGTCGTGGTCCGCAAGCCCCCCGAGGCCGGCAAATAACAACCTCGGGCGGAAACGGCGTTGATTCTCTTTTCTTACTCACAGGGTTTTCGCATCATGACGCGCACACTTTTGAAAATGGCGATGGGAACCTCGCTGGCGATGGTCGCCAGCCCGTCGGACGTCTTCGCGGGGGGTCGTGGCGGTGGCGG
>Ga0075030_100002429_pt1 | contig 16898 bp, 18 predicted proteins | sample LitLauG_LLR_2012_FD_71393 | JGI IMG/M metagenome (GOLD analysis project Ga0075030, IMG submission 71393) | Freshwater sediment microbial communities from Pennsylvania, USA - Little Laurel Run_MetaG_LLR_2012 | ecosystem: Environmental > Aquatic > Freshwater > Creek > Sediment | place: USA... | reverse complement strand
GCGACAAGGCCAGCAGCAGCGCCGTGCGGCGCCGCGCACCGGCCCCTTGCCCGTAGCGCGCCGGCACGGCATCGCGCCGGGCGCGCCGCACGATGGCCGTCCGCCTCACCGTGCCGGCGCCGCCTCGCGGCCGGCCGAGCTCAGCCGGCGCATCGCCCGGGTCAGGCCGTCGACACTGAGCGGATACATGCGGCCGCCGAGGATCTTCTGGATGATGGTGATCGACTGGCGGTAGGGCCACAGCGCCTCGGGCTCCGGGTTGATCCAGGCGTAATGCGGGAACTGCGCGGTGAGCCGCTGCAGCCAAACAGCCCCCGGCTCCGGATTGTTGTACTCGATCGAGCCGTTGGGCTGCAGGATCTCGTACGGGCTCATCGTGGCATCGCCGACGAAGACCAGCTTGTGGTCGCGGTTGTACTTGCGCATGACGTCGGCGGTGTCGAAGCGCTCGCTCATGCGGCGGCGGTTGCTGCGCCACAGCTGGCCATAGACGCAGTTGTGGAAATAGAAGAACTCCAGGTGCTGGAACTGCGCCCGCGCGGCGCTGAACAGTTCCTCCACCGCCTGGATGTGATCGTCCATCGTGCCGCCGACATCGAGCAGCATGAGTACCTTGACGCGGTTGCGCCGCGGCGGCACGAGCTTCAGGTCCAGGTATCCGGCGTTGCGCGCGGTCGAATGGATCGTGTCGGGCAGGTCGAGTTCGAGCTCGCCGCCCTCGCGGGCGAAGCGGCGCAGGCGGCGCAGCGCGACCTGGATGTTGCGCGTCCCCAGTTCGCGCTGGTCGTCGTAGTCGCGAAACGAACGCGCTTCCCAGACCTTGACCGCGCCGCGGTTGCCCTTGGACGGGCCGCCGATGCGCACGCCCTCGGGATGCGCGCCGCCGTGGCCGAAGGGCGAGGTGCCGCCGCTGCCGATCCACTTGCTGCCGCCGTGATGGGCGCCGTCCTGTTCCTCGAGGCGCTGCTGCAGCTCCTGCATGAGCTTGTCCCAGCCCAGCTTCTCGAGGCGGGCCAGATCCTCCGCGGAGAAGCTGCGCTGCAGTTGCTGGCGAAACCACTCCTCGGGGACCTCGGCCAGCGGCGCCATCCTGACCTGCACGCCGCGCACGAACTGCGCAAAGGCCTGGTCGTAGCGGTCGTAGCGGCTTTCCTCCTTGATCAGGCTGGCCCGCGCGAGGTAGTAGAACTCGTCGAGCGAGGGGCCGATGACGCCGCCCTGCAGCGCCTGGAGCAGGGTGAGCAGCTCGCGGATCGATACCGGCAGGCCGGCGGCGCGCAGGTGCAGGAAGAAGTCGACCAGCATGGCGGGCGGCCCGGTACCGTGCGGCGGCCTCAGCGGCCGCGCCGGTTCATCTCGACCAGGCGCTCGAAGAGCGCGATGTCCTGCTCGTTTTTGAGCAGCGCACCGTGCAGCGGCGGCACGAAGATCGAGGCATCGCGGCTGACCAGGGCCTCGGCCGGGATCTGCTCGGCCACCAGCAGGCGCAGCCAGTCGAGCAGTTCCGAGGTCGAGGGTTTCTTCTTCAGCCCCGGCAGCTCGCGGATGGCGAAGAACGATTCGAGCGCATTGCGCAGCAGCTCGCCGCGCAGGCGCGGAAAGTGCACGTCGACGATGGCATGCATGGCCTCGCGGTCGGGAAAACGGATGTAATGGAAGAAGCAGCGCCGCAGGAAGGCGTCCGGCAGGTCCTTCTCGTTGTTGGAGGTGATGACGACCAGCGGGCGATGGCGCGCCCGGATCGTCTGGCGCGTCTCGTAGACCGAGAATTCCATGCGGTCGAGCTCGCGCAGCAGGTCGTTGGGAAACTCGATGTCGGCCTTGTCGATCTCGTCGATCAGCAGCACCGCCGGCTGCGGGCTCTCGAAGGCCTGCCAGAGCACGCCCTGGACGATGTAGTTGGCGATGTCGACGACCCGCGCGTCGCCCAGCTGCGAATCGCGCAGCCGCGACACGGCGTCGTATTCGTACAGCCCCTGCTGTGCCTTGGTCGTCGACTTGACGTGCCAGGCGAACAGCGGCATGTCGAGCGCGCGCGCCACCTCCTCGGCCAGCATGGTCTTGCCGGTTCCCGGTTCGCCCTTGATGAGCAGCGGCCGCTGCAACGTGAGCGCGGCGTTGACCGCCAGGCGCAGGTCGTCGCCCGCGACGTAGGTATCGCTGCCCTGGAACCGCCTGTTCGCCGCCGTAGCCATAGGTCTCCGCCGCGACTAGCCCGGCGCCACGCGGGAGGCGCGGCGCTGCAGGCAATCGAGATATTCCTGGTTGATGATAGCCATGTCCGGCGCCAGCGTGCCGCGCTGGCTGCGCCAGAGGATCTCGCCCAGGCATTCCATCGCCTCGTGCGCCGCCTCGTGCGCGGCCCCGCGCGCCGCATCGTGCGCCGCGCCGAGGCGCCCGCCCTGGCGCTGGCGCAGCGTCGCGAGGACGGCACGGATGCCCGGCGGCTGATCGATCGATTCCTGCTCGATCAGTGCGAGGTGCATCGACAGGTGCAGGAAGGGATTCTCCCGGCCATCCTCGACCGGGAATTCGTGTGCGAGCGCCCGCTCCGTATCGTCGAGCAAGGCGTGGTATTCCGGGTGTTCCAGGATGCAGGCGACCGCGCTGCGCTCCTGCGGCGACAGCGGCTGCGCCGCGCGGTGGCGCTGCCAGGCGGTGCAGAAGAACCGGCGTACCTCGTCGCGTGTCGGCTGGAACATGCCGGGCCCGGGATTTCGCGCGGCGCCGCGCTCAGGTCGCCGGCGCCGGCGTCTTGTCGGCGTAGGCGCACTGGCGCGCGATGATGCAATGCCAGCATTCGGGCTTGCGGGCCTTGCATACGTAACGGCCGTGCAGGATGAGCCAGTGGTGCGCGTGCTGCAGGAAGGGCGCGGGGACCGCCTTGAGCAGGGCCTGCTCGACCTGGCCGACATCGCGTCCGGGCGCCAGGCCGGTGCGGTTGGCGACCCGGAAAACGTGCGTGTCGACCGCCAGGGTCGGTTCGCCGAAAGCGATGTTGAGCACCACATTGGCGGTCTTGCGACCGACGCCGGGTAGCGCTTCGAGTTCCTCGCGGCTGCGCGGCACCTCGCCGCCGTGGTGTTCGCGCAACTGGCGGCACAGGGCGATCAGGTTGCGCGCCTTGGTGCGGTACAGGCCGATGGTGCGGATGAACCCGGCCAGGCCCTCCTCGCCAAGGGCCTCGATCGCCGCCGGCGTCGCGGCACGCGTGAACAGTCCGCGGGTCGCCGCATTGACGCTGCGATCGGTGGCCTGTGCCGAAAGCACCACCGCGACGAGCAACTCGAACGGCGTGCGGAATTCGAGTTCGCCGCGCGGCTGCGGATTGGCCTGGGCGAAGGCCTCGAACATCGCCTGGCGTCGGCGCGGGCTCATGCGCCGTCGTGCGCGCGGCGCTGGCGCACGCGTTCGAGCGCCCGCTCGACGATGATCCGGCGCCTTGCGAGTTCCTGCTGCGCCGGGTCGGGCGGCGGCTCGTCGTCCCGCGCCTCGCCGTCCCGCGCCTGGCCGAACGGCGGGGTGCCGCCCGCCGCCTGCTCCTGGCGCAAGGCCTCCAGACGCGCCGCCTCGCGGCGCAGCTCTTCGAGTTTGTGCCGCGCCTTGGCGGCCAGCCGCAGGTCCTGGTCGGCCCGTGCCTGAACCCTGCGCCGTTCGCGATGCTGCAGGCGCAGGCGCGCCTGCTCGGCATCGGCACGGGTCCAGGGCTGCGACGGTTGCACCGGCACCATCTCGATGCAATCCATCGGGCAAGGCGGCAGGCACAGGTCGCAACCGGTGCACTCGGCGGCGATGACGGTGTGCATGGCCTTGCTCGTGCCGACGATCGCGTCGACCGGGCAAGCCTCGATGCACAAGGTGCAGCCGATGCAGCGCGCCTCGTCGATCCGCGCGGCGTGCAGCGGCCGGGGCGTGCCGCAGGCCGGATCGAGCGCGATCACCGGGCGCCCAAGCAGGCCGGCCAGGGCCGCGACGCCCGCATCGCCGCCGGGCGGACAGCGATTGATCGGTGCGCGCTCCGCGGCCAGGGCGCGTGCATAGGGCAGGCAACCGCCAAAGCCGCATTGACCACACTGAGTTTGTGGCAATATCGCATCGATGGCCCGGACCAGGGGTCCGTCCGTATCGATCGGCAAGCGTTGCTCGGCGTCCGCCAGCGGTTCCGGCAATGGGGCGGGGGAAACGGCCGGCAAGGCGGCCGGCGCGGGCCGGGTCATGGCGGGATTATCCCAGGAGTGCAGGCGATCGGGCGGCCGGGGTTGCCTTGCCGCAGTATTGCTTCAGGTCGCGCCGCATCAGGCTGCCCGCGGCGACCGCTAGGCACCGCATTCGCGTGGGGCGGGCGGAACGCGCCCGCGTCGGCTCAGTCGAAAAACTCATCATTCGCTGTGGCCAAACGGCGGACGGGGCAGCAGAATCGCCGTGCGCAGCGGGCGCGTGTCGCTGCCTGGTCCGGGGCGCCCGGTCGCGGGCCGGCGCGCCGCCGGCCGCATCGGCCCGGCGCACGGGCGCCGCTGTTCTTCGTTCTTGGGAGCCGCGATGGACAACCTACGCGTCGTCGACGACGAGGCAGGCACGAACTGGTTTCGTCTCGGCGTCATCGCCGTTGCGCTGATCGCCGTGATCGCCCTGGGCATCGAGGGCTACGCCTGGTACCAGCGCGAGCACGCGCCGCCCGCGCCAATCGCCGAAGCGCCGCCGGCGCCCGCGGCCGCGCCGGCCGTCGCCACCGACGAGGCACCGGTCCACCCGGTGGAGGTCGTCCGGCCGCCGGTCGCGCTCACCCGCGAAAACGGCGACGCCGAGCTGTACTCGGAACTGGCCAGGCTGACCGGTAGCGAAACGGTCGCGCGCTGGATCCGTCCGGCGGAGCTCGTGCGCCATTTCGTCGCCACGGTCGACGCCCTGCCGCGCCGCCAGGTGCCGCAGCAGGTGCTGCCGACCACGCCGGTGCCCGGCCGGCTGGTGGTCGTGCCGTCTGCGGGCGGTACCGTTCTGGGCGCCGAAAATGCCAAGCGCTACCAACCCTGGGTGCACCTGCTGCTGTCGATCGATCCGGCGACGGCGGCGAGCGCCTACCGGCGCTTCTATCCGCTGTTCCAGCAGGCCTATCGCGACCTGGGCTATCCCAAGGGCTACTTCAACGATCGCCTGATCGAGGCGATCGACGATGCGCTCGAAGCGCCCGAACCGGCAGCGCCGCCGCGCGTCGAGTCGCCGGCAGTGATGTGGCGCTTCGTCGATCCGGACCTCGAGTCCCTTTCCGCCGGACAGAAGGTCCTGCTGCGGCTCGGTCCGGTCCCGGGCAAGGCCGTGCGGGCCTGGCTCAAGGATTTTCGCGCCAAGGTCGCCTGAAGCGCATCCCGGTCATCGGACGTTTCTTCCTGGCGGCGCACTGCGGAGGGCGCAATGCATTTGCAGACGCGGCTGACGCGCAAGCTGGCGATCGAGCACCCGGTCCTTCTGGCACCCATGAACGTCCTGGCCGGCGGCAGGCTGGCCGCCGCAGTGTCGCGGGCCGGCGGGCTCGGCCTGATCGGCGGCGGTTACGGCGACGCCGATTGGCTCGAACAGCAATACGCCGCAGCGGGCGACGCCAGGGTCGGCTGCGGCTTCATCACCTGGTCGATGGCCAGGGATCCGACCTTGCTCGATCGGGTACTGGCCAGGCGGCCGGCGGCACTGATGCTCTCCTTTGGCGAACTCGAGCCGCACGCATCGCGCATCAAGGCACAGGGCGTGCCGCTCATCTGCCAGGTGCAGGGGATGAAGTACCTGCGCGAAGCCGTCGATGCCGGGGCCGACATCGTCGTCGCCGAGGGTTGCGAGGCCGGCGGCCACAGCGGCCATCGCGGGCTGTTCACGCTGGTCCCGGAAGCGGCCGACTATCTCGCCCGGCACGCGCCCGATACCGTGCTGGTCGCGGCCGGCGGCGTGGGCGATGGCCGCGGCCTGGCTGCGGCGCTCCTGCTCGGCGCCGATGGCGTACTGGTCGGGACGCGCTTCGTCGCCAGCCGCGAGTCCGAAGCGCCCGAAGGCTTTCGCCAGGCGATCATCCGCGCCGACGGCGATGCGACACTCAAATCGGCCTCGGTCGACATCGCCCGCCGGCGCTACTGGCCCAATCCGGAGTTCGTCGTCCGGGTGATGAAGAACGGCTTTGTCGCCCGCTGGCATGGGCGCGAGCGCGAGATGGAGCAGGCCATCGATGTCGAGTCCGAGCGCTTCTGGGCCGCCTTCCAGTCGGGCGACGCGGACAACTCGGGTGTACTCATGGGCGAGGTTTCCGGCATCATCCGCGATGCGCCGCCGGCCGCGCAGATCGTCCGGAACATGATCGATCACGCCTGCCAGCTCCTGGGTCCGCATTCGGCCTACGTTGTCCGCTAGGGCTGCGCGGGTGCGAAGATAGGGCCTGCCCTGCGCCCCTCGCCCGCTTCCGTGGGCGGCGCGTCGCTGCCTTCGCCATGCCGGCCGAATACGACCCCAGTCCGACTGCCTTGTTCCAGCCCGAGCGGGCCGATTCGGTGTTCCGCCGCGGCGCGCCGGAATCGCTCGACGCCCTCGCGGTCGAGGCGGCTCGCCTGGCCTACCTGCGCTTCGACCAGTTGCCGGGCGATCGCGTGCGCCTGGTCGAAGCCCTGGCGCTCGCCGGCTTCGGCGAACCGGCCCTCTTCGAGCACCCGGCGACCTCGGGCGAGGGCTACGGCGCGATGCGTGGCGACGGCCTGGCGCTGCTCGCCTTTCGCGGCACCCAGCCCGATCGCCTGCGCGACCTGTTGACCGATGCGCAGTTCTTCCTGCGGCCATGGGATCTGGGCCCCGGCCGTGTGCATGCCGGGTTCCGGGCGGCGGCGATCGGGTTATGGTCGCAGGTCCAGCCCTGGCTGGCGGGCGCGGCGCGCACGCGCGCGCGATTGCTGGTTTGCGGCCACAGCCTGGGCGCGGCGGTCGCCACGCTGCTGGCCCAGCCGGCCGGTGCGACGCGCCTGGTGACCATCGGCTCGCCGCGCGTGGGCGATGCCGATTTCGTCGCGGCGCTCGAGGGCCAGGCCGGACTGGAAAACGTCCGCTTCGTCGATTGCTGCGACCTGGTGACGGAAATGCCGCCGGCGCTGCTGGGCTTCGTGCACGCGGCTGCGCCGCGCTACATCGACCGGGCGGGCGCGGTGGCGATCGCGCCATCGGCGGGCTTCATCGCCGCCGACCAGCTGCGGGCGCGCACCGAGTACCTGCGCAGGTTCGCCTTCCGCAACGGCAGCCTACCGGCGCGCGAGCTCGCCGACCACGCGCCGGCCAACTACCTGCGTGCCTTCTTCGACGAGGTGCCGCGCGGCGCGCCGCCGGAGGACCCCGGCACTAGGCCGAATGCGCGTGAATGAACTCGACGATGCGCGGCGCGATGTTCTCGCGCCAGCGCCGCCCGGAGAAGATGCCGTAGTGGCCGACGCCCATCGCGGTCAGGTGCTGCTTGTCCTGCGCCGCCAGCCCGGTGCACAGGTCGTGCGCCGCCTGGGTCTGGCCGCTGCCGGAGATGTCGTCGAGCTCGCCCTCGATGGTGAACAAGCCGACCTTGCGGATGTCTTCGGGCGCGACGCGCACGCCGCGCACGTGCCACTTGCCCAGGGGCAGCGCGTGCTCCTGGAACACGGTCTTGATGGTGTCGAGGTAGTACTCGGCCGGCAGGTCGATCACCGCGTTGTATTCGTCGTAGAAGCGCCGGTGCGCTTCGACGTCCTCCTGGTCGCCCTTGACCATGTCGAGGTAGTAATCCCAGTGCGATTCGACGTGGCGGTCCGGGTTCATCGCGACGAACCCGGCGTGCTGCAGGAATCCCGGATAGACCTCGCGCAGGTAGCCCGGATGGTTCGAAGGCACCTTGAAGATGACATTGTTGCGGAACCATTCGTACGGCTTGCGCTGCGCCAGGGCATTGACCTGGGTCGGATTGCGCCGCGTGTCGATCGGGCCGCCCATCATCGTCATGCTGCGTGGCATGGCCGGGTCATTGGCCGTGGCCAGCAGGGAAACCGCGGCCAGCACCGGCACGGTCGGCTGGCAGACCGAGATCAGGTGCACGTCGGGCCCGAGCAGCCGGATGAATTCCATGCAGTAATGGACATAGTCGTCGAGATGGAACGGGCCGTGCGCCAGCGGCACCAGCCGCGCGTCGATCCAGTCGGTCACGTAGATGTCGGCGTGCGGCAGCAGGGCGCGCACCGTGTCGCGCAGCAGCGTCGCGTGGTGCCCGGACAGCGGCGCGAACATCAGGATGGTCGGGTCCGGGGCGCGGCCGGCCATCTCGGGCGGCAGCTCGCGGCGGAAGTGGCGCAGCAGGCAGAACGGCTTGACCAGCGGCAGTTCCTCGATCACCGGGACTTCGACGCCGTCGACGACGGTGGTCGGCAGGCCGAAGGCCGGCTTCTCGTATTGCTTGCCCAGCCGGTGCAGCAGGTCGTAGCCGGCCGCCAGGCGGCGCGAGAACGGCGTGTAGGCCAGCGGGCTGTACGGATTGCTCAGGACCCGCGAGGCGGCATCGGCCCAAACGGACAGCGGGTTCATGAACTTGCGATGCCATTCGTGCATCTGGTAGAGCACATCGACCTCCGTGTTGGGCTAGCCGTGGCTGTCCTGGCGTGGGCCGCCGCGGCGCGCCGGCACTACGCTGCGCCGTGCGCTCACCGGGCGCCGCCGCTCGCGCCGCCGCGGCAGGACGTTCGCGGTAGCGGCCACCGCGCGCGTCCCGGCGCCCGTTCCTGCTGCCATCTCAGCGCTTGAGGTATTGCAGCTTTTCCTTGACGTCTTTCCAGTCGTCGGCATCGGCCGGGTGCGGCTTCATGCGCGTGATGGACGGCCACGACTTGGCCAGTTCGGCATTCAAGGCGATGAATTTCTGCTGGTCCGCCGGAACGTCTTCCTCGGGATAGATCGCATTGACCGGGCATTCGGGTATGCAAACGGCGCAATCGATGCACTCGTCCGGATCGATCGTCAGGAAATTGGGCCCTTCGCGGAAGCAATCCACCGGGCAGACATCGACGCAATCCGTGTACTTGCAGCGGATGCAGCTTTCCGTAACGACATGGGTCATCGGCGACGGTCCAATGGGGAACGGCAACATATTCGATAGTACCGCAGCGCGTCAGCGGGTTCATCCGCAAAAAAGGAACACGAGAACCGCCTACAACGGGGCCAACAGCGCATAACGCCTGGCAAATCGCGGCTTTCTGGCAAACTTGGCCGCGGCTCGCGCCGGCACCCGTCGTCTCGCCGACGTTCCAGCCGTGCCGCGGCGCTTCGGACGCCCGCGGCGCGGGCGATCTGCTCAGACAGCGCGGTCCGATCGGAGGAGGGCGACGATGAGCGAGGCGGGTGGCGGCTCCCGGCAAAGCGGCGCGCCGCCGGCGCTGCGCCCCAGCGTCGTGGTCACGCGGCGCATCTTCGACGATCTGCTGCAGGGCCTGCGCGGTGATTTCGAGGTGCTCGACAACCAGGAAGACCGGGCCTGGACCGCGGATGAGTTGCGCGGCCGGCTGGCCCGGGCCGATGGCGTGCTGGTCGATCCGGGTCGGCCGATCGGCGCACCCCTGCTCGAATCCTGTCCGCGCCTGCGCGTGGTCAGCAACATCGCGGTCGGCTACAACAATCTCGACCTGGCGGCCTGTACCCGGCTGGGCATCGTCGCCACCAACACACCCGATGTGCTGACCGAAGCGACCGCCGACCACGCCTGGGCCCTGCTGCTCGCGGCAGCGCGCCGCGTGGTCGAGTCCGATCGCTGGACCCGCGCCGGCCACTGGGAGCGCTTCGCCTTCGACGCCTTCCTCGGCAGCGAGGTCCATGGTGCGACGCTGGGGATCGCCGGAATGGGCCGCATCGGCGCGGCGATCGCGCGCCGCGCAATGGGCTTTGCCATGCCGGTGATCTATCACAACCGCCGCCGGCCGGCCGAAGAATCTGCGGCACCGGGCCCGGCGTGGGTCGAATTCGCCGAGCTGCTGTTGCGTGCTGATTTCCTGGTGCTGACCGTGCCCTACAGTCCTGCGACCCATCATCTCATCGGCGCCGGCGAGCTGGCGCAGATGAAACCCGGTTCGATCCTGGTGAATGTCGCGCGCGGTGGCGTAGTCGACGACGCGGCCCTGGTCGCGGCCCTGCGCGCCGGCCGGCCGGGCGCCGCGGCGCTTGACGTGATGGAGCACGAGCCGGATCTGCATCCGGGCCTGGCGGAGCTGCCCAACGTCGTCCTGACGCCACACATCGCCTCGGCCACGCCGGCGTCCCGCCGCGGCATGGTGGCGCTGGCGATCGAGAATCTGCGCGCCGTCCTGCAAGGGCGCCGTCCCGCTGCCGTGCTCAATGGCGCGGTGTGGGAGCGGCGTCGATCATAATGCGACTGTCTGCTCCCGCCTGCCTGGTGCGCGGCCGCGCACCGCGCAACCCCTCGAGAAGGTCCGATCGATGCCCGACATTCGAATCGCCCGCGCGCACTCGCTACCGCTCAGCCGCGCCAAGGCCGCGGCGCAGGCGGCGGCCGATGATTTGGCGAAGCGCTACGACCTCACCTGGCAATGGGAGGGCGATACGCTGCATTTCCGGCGCGCCGGCGTCCAGGGCCGCATCGATGTCAGCCACAGCCAGGTGGCGCTGGAAGTCGAGCTCGGACTGATGCTCAAGGGTTTCAAGAACGGCATCGAGCAGTCGATCGGCAAGCATCTGGACGAGGCCCTCGCCCAGCCCTGAGCCGCGCCGCCGTGGCGGCCTGCCTCGGCCAACGCGCCGCCCTCAAGGCGACCGGGCCGCGGTGTGCCCGGCCGGATGCGACGCAGGGGCGCCCCGGCGCGGCGGCGGCCCCGGCTTCTTGGCGGCCTTCTCGGCGAGCTCGCGCCTTTTTTCCTCGGGCAGCTCCTGGAACTTCTGCGTCAGGGCCCGCCGCTGATCGGGCGGCAGCGAATAGGCGTGCTTGAAGTTCTCGCGCGCCACCTTGCGCTGTTCAGGCGTCAGGCGGGCCAGCTCCGGCATGCGCTCATGCAGGCGCTGCTGGCCATCGGGCGACAGATCCTTGTAACGCACGGCGATCTCGAGCCACTTCTTCTTGCGCGTGACGTCGTAGCGATCCCAGTCGGCGGCGAGCGGACCCAGCGCCTCTTTCTGGTCGGCGTCCAGATCGCTCCACGCCGGCCCGCCCGGATGAGCCGGAGCGCCATGCGTCGGCGCCGGCATCGCCCCGGCCTGCACCAAGGCAGGGAACAGGACCAGTGCGACGGCCGCTGCGATCCGCAGCGCGCCCCGCCGCGCGCCCGCGGCATGGATGGTACGTACGGAGAACCTGGCGCCGCGCGCCGGATCGCCCCGGGGCGGCAGATCGTCGTGGTCTGGGTGCATCGGCCGGCCCGCGCTACATGTCCTTTTCTTCGCGCAGGTAGACCCCGTATTCCTTTTGCGCGTACGTGTCGATCGGCGTGTCGTCGAGCAGGACGGCGAGGTCGGTGGCGGCCAGATCCGCGACCAGCCGATCGTTTTGCCATTGCTTGATGCCGACGATCCCGACGGCCAGGGCGAGCAGCGGCACGGCCAGACCGGCGCGCATCAGCCAGCCGCCCACGCGGCTGCCGGCATCCAGATCCGGACCGCCGGCCATGACGCGCGACGGCACCATCGCCCAGGCCGGCGCCGGCGCGCCCTGGGCCTGGCGGGCGAGCGCCGCCTGGCGGGCCTTTTCCAGCCGCAGCACGACCGTGTAGTCGACACGCTCCGCGCCCTCGTCGAGGGCCTGGCGGACGCGGTACGCGAATTCGCGTTCGTTGTCGAACGGGTTCACAATTCAATACCTCTGGCGCGCAGGGCCTTGGCCAGCGCCTGCGTGGCGCGCGAACAATGGGTTTTCACGCTGCCTTCCGAACATTTCATGGCCGCGGCGGTCTCGGCCACGTCCAGCTCCTCCCAGTAACGCAGCAGAAAAGCTTCCCGTTGACGTTCGGGCAGCCGCGCGACCTCCTCTTCTATGATCGCCACGGTCTGGATCCGTTCCACCTCGTCCGAGGCGCTTTCGGCGGCCGCCGACCCGGGCTGGGACTCGAGCGATTCCAGCGGATCGCTGTCCTCGGAATCGCCGGAGCTGAGCGCGGAAAACAGCGTAATCCAGGTCGATCGGACTTTTTGCCGGCGAAAGAAATCGTGGATCGTGTTCTGGACGATGCGGGTGAAGAGCGGCGGCAACTCGGCCGCGGGCCGGTCGCCGTAACTCTCGGACAGCTTGATCATCGCGTCCTGGACGATATCCAGGGCGTTTTCCGGGTTGCGTACGGCGAACAGCGCCTGCTTGTACGCCCGCCGCTCCGCTCCAGCCAGGAAATCCGAAAGTTCTGCGCGGGTCGCCATAAGGAGAAAACGCGAGCGCGGCCGGCCCCGCTCCGACCCGGAAGTGCCCCCGGGGCGCCTTCGGGCGCTGCCGCAGGCGATAGGCCGCGAATGCTAGCAGACGAGATCAAGGTTATTTCGCAATTCGAAATGACCCGATCACGGGAAAGCCGCCTCTGCCCCCGCGATACCGCGCCGGCTGTCGCGTCCGGCGCAAATCGACCCGTCCGGCGATGCGGCGCATTTGCGCATCCTGGTGCGCTGCGCTATCGTCGAAATCCTTGCCTTGAAGCCCGGGCACGGCAATTCCGGTAGCAAATCGCCGCACCGCTCGCCACAAGCGGGTATGGAACGGCGTCCGATCAATCTCCAGTTGGACCTTGAGAGGATGTATGAGATCCCTTGCCCCTGACGAGGCGAATGCCTCGACGTCGCCGCCTGTCGCCCCGAAGGCCGCGGCGCCCGCCGCCAAGGCGCCGCGCGCCGAGGCCGTCCCGCCCCCCGCAGCCAGCCCATCCGCCACCGTGCCCGCCGAAGCCCCGGCCAGGGAAGGCGATGTGATCAGCGGCGCCGAGATCCTCGTGCGCTGCCTGCAGGAAGAGGGCGTGCGCCACGTCTTCGGTTACCCGGGCGGCGCCGTGCTGTACATCTACGACGCGATCTTCAAGCAGAACCACTTCCAGCATGTCCTGGTGCGCCACGAGCAGGCCGCGGTGCATGCGGCGGACGCCTATTCGCGTTCCAGCCACAAGGTCGGCGTCGCCCTGGTCACCAGTGGGCCGGGCGTGACCAATGCGGTGACCGGCATCGCCACGGCCTACATGGATTCGATCCCCCTGGTCATCATCTCGGGGCAGGTACCGACCCACGCCATCGGCCAGGATGCCTTCCAGGAATGCGACACGGTCGGCATCACCCGGCCCTGCGTGAAGCACAACTTTCTCGTCAAGGACGTGGCCGACCTCGCGCTCACCTTGCGCAAGGCCTTTCACATCGCGTCCAGCGGGCGCCCCGGACCGGTCCTGGTCGACATCCCGAAGGATGTGTCGGTGGCCCGCCATGCCTTCCACTACCCGCGCGAGCTGGTCATGCGCTCGTACAACCCGGTGGTCAAGGGTCACGCCGGGCAGATCAAGAAGGCCGTGCAACTGCTGCTCTCGGCGCAGCGGCCGCTGCTCTACACCGGCGGCGGCGTGATCCTGGCCAACGCCTCGCCGACGCTCACCGATCTGGTCGACCGGCTGGGCTTCCCGATCACCAGCACCCTCATGGGCCTGGGCGCCTACCGGGCCTCGAGCCGTCGCTTCCTCGGCATGCCTGGCATGCACGGCACCTACGAGGCCAATTTGGCGATGCAGAACTGCGACGTGCTGCTGGCCGTCGGCGCGCGCTTCGACGACCGGGTCATCGGCAATCCGGCGCATTTCGCGCAGAACCCGCGGCGCATCGTGCACATCGACATCGACCCGTCCTCGATCTCCAAGCGGGTCAAGGTCGATGTGCCCATCGTCGGCGACGTGCGCGAGGTGCTGGCCGAGATCCTGGCGCAGGTCGAGGCCAGCGCGGTGCGGCCCGACCCGGCCTCGCTGGCCGCCTGGTGGCAGCAGGTCGAGACCTGGCGGGCCCGCGATTGCCTCAAGTACGACCGCGCCTCCAAGGTGCTCAAGCCGCAGTTCGTTGTCGAGAAGCTCTGGGAGGTCACCGGCGGCGATGCCTTCGTCACTTCCGACGTCGGCCAGCACCAGATGTGGGCGGCGCAGTACTACCGTTTCGACAAGCCGCGGCGCTGGCTCAATTCCGGCGGGCTGGGCACCATGGGCGTGGGCCTGCCTTATGCCATGGGCGTGCAGCTGGCCAATCCGGGCATGCCGGTGGCGGTGATCACCGGCGAGGCCTCGATCCAGATGAACATCCAGGAACTGTCGACCTGCAAGCAGTACCGCTGCACGCCCAAGATCGTCAACCTGAACAACCGCTACCTGGGCATGGTGCGCCAGTGGCAGCAGCTCGACTACGGCGGCCGCTATGCCGAGTCGTACATGGACGCGCTGCCCGATTTCGTCAAGCTGGCCGAGAGCTACGGCCACGTCGGCCTGCGCATCGAGCAGCCGGGCGATGTCGAGCCGGCGCTGCGCGAGGCCTTCGGCAAGCTGCGCGACCGGCTGGTGTTCCTGGATTTCATCACCGACCAGACCGAGAACGTCTGGCCGATGGTGCGCGCCGGCAAGGGCCTGACCGAAATGATCCTCGGTGCGGAGGACCTCTGATGCGCCACATCATCTCGGTCCTGCTGGAAAACGAGCCGGGCGCGCTGTCGCGGGTGGTCGGGCTGTTCTCGGCGCGCGGCTACAACATCGAGACCCTGACCGTGGCGCCGACCGAGGACGCCTCGCTGTCGCGCATGACCATCGTCAGCGTGGGCTCCGACGATGTCATCGAGCAGATCACCAAGCACCTGAACCGCCTCATCGAGGTGGTCAAGGTGGTCGATCTGACCGAGGCCGATTACACCGAGCGCGAGCTGATGCTCATCAAGGTGCGCGCGGTCGGCAAGGAGCGCGAAGAGATGAAGCGCATGGCCGACATCTTCCGCGGCCGCATCGTCGACGTCACCGAGAAGACCTACACCATCGAGCTCACCGGCAACACCGGGAAGATCGACGCGTTCATGCGCGCGCTCGACCGCGCCGCGATCCTCGAGACGGTGCGCACCGGCAGCTCCGGCATCGGCCGCGGCGAGCGCGTCCTGCGTGTCTGACCCATCCGGCGGCCGGCGCGCCCCTGGCGCCGGTGCCACGGCAGCAAACCACCCCAGCGGAGGCAAGGCATGAAGGTGTATTACGACAAGGACGCGGACATCGCGCTGATCCGCGCCAAGCGCGTGGCGATCGTCGGCTACGGATCGCAGGGCCATGCGCATGCCCTGAACCTGAAGGAGTCCGGCGTCAAGGTGACGGTGGCCCTGCGCAAGGACGGGGCCTCGTGGGCCAAGGCCGCCGGCGCCGGGCTCGACGTGCGCGAGATCGACGACGCGGTACGCGACGCCGACCTGGTCATGGTGCTGCTGCCCGACGAGCACCACGCCGAGGTCTACCGCGGCTCGATCGAGCCCAACCTCAAGAACGGCGCGGCGCTGGCCTTTGCCCACGGCTTCAACGTCCATTACGGCCAGATCCAGCCGCGCGCCGACCTCGACGTGCTGATGGTGGCGCCCAAGGCCCCCGGCCACACCGTGCGCGGCACCTACAAGCAGGGCGGCGGCGTGCCCTCGCTGATCGCGGTCCACGCCGACCGCTCCGGCCACGCGCGCGACCTGGCGCTGTCCTACGCCTGCGCCATCGGCAGCGGCAAGGCCGGCGTGATCGAGACCAGCTTCCGCGAGGAGACCGAGACCGACCTGTTCGGCGAGCAGGCGGTGCTGTGCGGCGGCACCGTCGAGCTCATCAAGGCCGGGTTCGAGACCCTGGTCGAGGCCGGCTACGCGCCGGAGATGGCCTACTTCGAGTGCCTGCACGAGCTCAAGCTGATCGTCGACCTGATCTACGAGGGCGGCATCGCCAACATGAACTACTCGATCTCCAACAATGCCGAGTACGGCGAGTACATCACCGGACCGCAGATCGTCAACGAGCAGTCGCGCGCCGCCATGAAGCTCGCCCTGCACCGCATCCAGACCGGCGAGTACGCCAAGAGCTTCATCCTCGAGAATCGCGCCGGCGCGCCCACCATGACGGCGCGCCGCCGCCTGATGGCCGAGCACGCGGTCGAGCAGGTCGGCGGCAAGCTGCGCGCGATGATGCCCTGGATCCGCGCCAACCGCCTGGTCGACCAGAGCAAGAATTGAGCGCCCCCCGGGACCCACCGGACACCGGCGGCGCGGCGCACTATCCGCACCCGATCATCGCCCGCGAGGGCTGGCCCTACCTGGGTGCGACCACCCTGGCGGCGGTCCTCGTCGCGCTGCTGGCCGGTGCGGCGTGGTCGCTGCCGTTCTTCGCCGGCGCGCTCTTCGTGCTGCAGTTCTTCCGCGACCCGCCGCGCGCCGTTCCGGGGCAGCCCGGCGTGGTCCTCGCGCCGGCCGATGGGCGCATCGTCAAGGTGCAGGCGGTGCGCGATCCCTACACCGAGCGCGACGCCCTGCTCGTCAGCGTCTTCATGAACGTGTTCAACGTGCACAGCAACCGCGCGCCGGTCGACGCGACCGTCGAGCGGGTGGTCTATTCGCCGGGCAGGTTCTTCAACGCGGACCTGGACAAGGCCTCGACCGACAACGAACGCAACGCCCTGGTGCTGCGCCTGGCCGGGGGCGAGCGGATCACCGTGGTGCAGGTCGCCGGGCTCATCGCCCGGCGCATCCTGTGCTACGTGCGGGCCGGCGACACGCTGCAGCGCGGCCAGCGCTATGGTTTCATCCGCTTCGGCTCGCGGGTCGACGTCTACCTGCCCGCAGGCTGGCGGCCGCGCGTCGCCGTCGGCGACGTGGTGCACGCGACCTCGACCATCCTCGCCGAATTCGAGCCCGTTGCGCTCGCCGCGGC
>Ga0075030_100002428_pt1 | contig 16898 bp, 13 predicted proteins | sample LitLauG_LLR_2012_FD_71393 | JGI IMG/M metagenome (GOLD analysis project Ga0075030, IMG submission 71393) | Freshwater sediment microbial communities from Pennsylvania, USA - Little Laurel Run_MetaG_LLR_2012 | ecosystem: Environmental > Aquatic > Freshwater > Creek > Sediment | place: USA... | reverse complement strand
TCAGCGCCGTAGCTCTGGGGTCGGCACTGCAGCAAATAGAAATCCTTCCCGTCGTAAGCGAACTCAATGTCTACCGGTGTCCCGAGCTTGGATTGCAGCAGTTCCAGCAATTCGCGGATGCAGGCTACGAAAGGAGTATTCCGGATCAGTCCTTCGAACGTGAAAACTGCATCTTGAGAACTGAAGTCAGGCATCGGTCCGATTATCGGCTCGATCCGGTCGTGGCTCACAAGCGATACCAGGTTGCGAATTTGCGGGTACGTGGAGCCGCCTTGGCGCAGGAGCTCGCCGACATCGACGGTTTCGAAAGCGTTGGTTTCCAGATTAATAAGATCAATTCGTTTGGGCGAATACCTGAGGACTTCGTCGGGGGTTACGTTGACACGCAAACTCGGCTGGCCCGGAGCGATCAGGACCGGATAGTCATCGGCGACGCGATCCACGGCCCGTGTTCCTAGCCCAGGTACGAGGCGGATGAGTCCATCCTCGCGCTTGATACGCGCGGACCAACGAAATTCATTGTTGCTGAATGCAACCCCAGAGCACGCGGGCAGGAAGTACTTGCCAACGGCCTGGCCCACAACCTTTTGGATCATGATGCCCATTTCTTCGTGGACATCCAACAGACCGCGCTCAGATCGGTACTCCGTGGGATCTGGGCCGAATATAGAGGCGTACACCTCAGCGATAGCGTCCATCACGGCAGCCAGACGCTCTTCCCTTGTCCCGCGGTTGCCCAAGAACAGACTCTTATACTTGCCGGAAAAAGCCGACCCAGGACGGTCTTCTAGCAAACTGGAACTGCGAACGATAAGCGGAGCATCACCGAGATCGTCGAGTGCCAGTGCGAGTCCGTTGGCCAATTCCGATGGGAAAGAGGAGTTCTTGAATAGAGCCACCAGATGCGGGTATTCCTGCCGAACCTGGTCAATCTCCATGTATTTCCGGTTAAGAACATCCTCCAGATCGTTATGGTGGACGAAGTTCTGAATCCAGTCGGAGGTGAGGTACCAGGTCCTAGGTACCTTGACTTTGTGCAGAACTGCGCTGGCTTCGACTGCTTTGTCGATGATCTTCTTGGCGAGGAACAGGCCCGCACTCTTACCTCCCAGTTTGCCGTGGCAGGCAGGTGGGTAAATCACCTTGCCTAACAGATCATAGAAATCCTTAACTTCGATGAAAGTTTTGGCGACATTGATGAAATCAATGCTTTCGGAAAAAAGCCGGCGGATCAGCGATACACGGAGACCTTTCTGAGTGTAGAGCGAAAGCTCGCCCTCCTCGACACCGATGTGCCGATAGCGCTCGACACATTCCATAATTTCTCCCAGCGAAGTATCCTGGTTTTCCAGCGCTCGCACCAGGAAGCTGGCTTTGTCCTCTTTAATCCATCGCGTCACACAATTGAGGATTTCGGTCTCGCTCATATGCTCCCCGGCGATCCGGAGTGCCTGAGTGGTGAAATCAGCGGAGCGGCCGGGAGCATCCTGAGGAAGAGGCCGGTTCTCATCGGCGGAACTGCCCGGCTCGACGGCCAAGATCGCCCCGCCCCGCCGCAGTAGTTCCTTGGCCTCTTGAACTCCGCTCCAGCTCAAATGATTGATCAACTTGCGAGAAATCCGCTTCAACAGAGCTGGATCCGTATCGCGCAGAAACTCGAGCACGATGCGCCACTCCCCTTGAGCTGCCGCGGCGGCGTCCGCCGCCGACCAACCTTCGAAAGCGGCCCTCAGCCGGCGTTGCGTGACTGAGCTCGCGATTCGCTCGGCAATCGTCTCAACTAGCTTGCGCTCCTCCTTTAGGAACGGGCCTTCGTCCGATCCGGGCATTTCTCTCCGGTAGGAAACCTCGACCGTTCCGACCGTCTCGCCTTGCGCGACGATGTTGGCCTTCTGAACCCAGGGTGTTACCTGAAAATTCGTCGACTGGATCGTCAGGTTCTCAAAGAGGATCCGCGCTTGACAGTCGTTCGGATACTGCCACCCAGGCGGCAGGACTTCGATAATGTCACGAAAAATATCTTCAAGAGGTCGAGCTGACTGGCCCAGGAGTTCGCCTACCTGGTACAGACAGTTCAATTCCTTGGCCCGCTCCTGCAGAGCGTGGAGCATGGTCCCGAATTGAGTTTCGTCCGCTTTCACCGTTTCGCTCGGCTCGTATTGTCTTGCGTCTTGGCAGGATAACTCCTCGTGCGGTCCTTCCGTCGACGCGCATCAAGAGTCTCTCTAAAGGCCTCACGTGTCGAACGAATTCCGTCTGGCGCACCACGGGCTGCCGGTTGAGCCATTCCCAATCGATTCCGAAGTTGCGCCCGTGTTGGACCATGAAATAGCTTGCCCGAAAGCTCGATAGATTGTGAAAAAAGTGCGAACCCTGACTCAACTCCACATTCATTTCCGGCAGTGTCGTCTCCACGATTGCTCGAGCCCCTGATATCTGGGTCCAATCAACCGGTATACCGAGTGATGAATGAGAACTGCCCCAGCGGCCGAAACCAATCAGCAGGAAGGGCCGCTGCTGATCCTGTAGTTCGCGGTTGATCGAACCCAATTCTTCCGCAATGGCAGCCGTGTGCAGTGGGGAAAACTTATCAGGTCGCACGAAGACAATATCCTGTATATCATCCGCGGTTCCGTTGCCCATCACCATGTCCGACGCAACAACTGCGCGCGGATCGGAGATCCTCGACCGTGACATCTACCACCTGATCGGACACCACCATGGAGCGAACCTGCAGGAAACCCACTCGCACCCGAGGCCGTTCCCCGAGCCGTCCCTGCAGCGTGATCGCGAACTCGATCTCGACCTTGGCCTCGACGGCCTTCTCCGCTGCGCTGAGTAGAGTCTTCACCAGGTCATTTAGGGGGAAGTGGTCCTGCACAAGGAGCGGAGCGAAATTCAAGACCCGCGGTCCGCGAGATCCAATTCCGGGGATAACGCGGTCGCGTTCCGGGTCGTAGGTTGAGGCGAGCAGATACAGGGCATCGTCAGCTTCGGCATCGCCCAGACTCGCGTGTACCATGTGTTCAGTTTCGCTGATTGGATTGTAAGCGGGAGCCTTGCCCATGTTGACCGCCCAAAACTCGGTTTGGGTGCCCTTCAGCAGTTCCTCGACGGAATCAAAAGGTAGTGGCTTTTTCGGATGGGCAGGTGAAAACGTCCAGCCTATACCCCCGTCCACGATCGTCTTGCCCAACCCCAAGGCCAACGTAATAACGCCTTCTTCAGGGCGGGCGGGCTCAAAAGCGTAGAAGTTGTAGGAACGCGCCACGCCGGAAATATCAGGATAAAAACGATCTCCCCTGCACACCATGCTGACCTCAAACCGCCCGGTGGAAGACTGGGGCAAACTACTGGGAGACGCGGCCGCCGTGAGCGCCATGCTCGACCGCTTACTGCACCACGGCCACGTGCTCAAGTGTGGCCCGCGGAGCTGGCGCACCAAAACCGACTTGCCACCACAGGAGGCGGCAGGATAGAACATTCTCAGTCCCGGACAGCCAATCCCGTTGGCCGGTTTTGAAGCGATAACCGTTGGCCGCTTTTGAAGTAATCACTGAGGGTTTACGGGCCGCGACGAATCGCTGGATGCAGGAGCATCCGCATCACAGCCGGGAAGCGGCTGAGCGGGCGCACCGCGCGTTAGTTCATCACCTAGCAGATATTTGACTGGTAATCTGATTCGGAACGGAATCTTCAGTGGAGTTAGCCCCGGCGGTGCCATCGAAGTAGCTTTGCGCCTTCGACCATGCCTGGCAAGCAACCAGGCGTCCCAGCAATCGACCGGCAAGGTCAGCTGCGCGGAAGTGGATGCCTCCGTAACGGCGTGACATGCCAGCTTCGTCGGCGGCGTCAGCAAAAGTCTCCCAGTGCAAATTGACTGGATTGACGGGTGTAAATCCAGGCTCGATTTTCGAGTTGCCCGGCGGAAGCGTGACGGAGTATCCGAAGCGGTCGCTACCGCTAAAGAGTTTCAGAATCGTTGCTGCGGCTGAGCTATAGGTGCTGTGGCCGGACACGTAGTCCGGGAATGGCGGTGTGGGAAACGTCGCTTGCTGATAGGGAATCCATTGCGCCCCATCCATTTCGACTGTGGCTTTGCCTGGCCCACCCCATGCGCGAATCATTCTGCCGTGAAAGAGAAATGGAATAGCAGTGATGGGACGGACCGAATCAAAGGCGCGTTTGGTGTCCCAGGCTGCGATGCCCGCGTCGAAAATCGCATTGCTCAGGACGAAGAACATCTTCACGTCATCGTCGAGGGAGTGATGGTCGCGTTGCGAGATCCATTGCGCAAACAACGCCCAGTGGCCTGGCGGTTGCTCCGAGTTCGGTCCGTCCGACCAGTACTCGGCGATCATCTTCTGCTTGTCGGTCAGCCCGGCGCTGATCGCAACCAGCTCTTCCGCCTGCTCCTGGTATTCGTGCGATCCGTAGGCGGCAGGTCCGAAGCGGTGCATTAGCCAGCGATATTCGTCTCCGCTGCTAAGGGCAAATGGAGTTACCTGGGACCATTGAGCACCGATGAAGCGTTGTGCCATCAGATCACCCGTGGAATTGACGTAGCTGAGCGGTTGCCAGCGGTTTGGATCTGATGGCGCGGATCGTACCGGAACGGGGCTTGGACTGTTTACCGGACGATAGCCGGTCCAGTCAGAATACGGCCCTTGGGCCACGTCGCCAAGCTGGTTCGAATTGTCATGATGACGGTATTCGAGAACTGCTGCGCAAGCCACGTTACCAATGCCAGTAGGCGTCTCGATGTCGGTCGAACTGTCGTTCGGATCGTAGCCGAGTTGCTTCATGAGCGGGATGTAAACCGACTTTGTGTCGACAGGCAGCAGGTCAACGAGACCGCGATAAGCGGCGTAGCTAATGGCTTGGTTTTTGTTGGCCAGCGTTCGCTCGGAGTCGGGACGGCGCAGCGCACCTGCGAGTTGCGTGCCGACGGCGCGCTCATCGTAAGCAGCCCAGGCATCGTACATGCAGGTATGAACGATAGCCAGTGCCCGCGCCACCACGGGCGCGCCCAGTTTGGCATCGCGTACGCCTTGTAAGGTGGCATTGTTCCACAGCACCGCTACGTTGGGCGGCCCCGTGGGGCCGGCGTGTGCCCAACTCCCAACAAACAGGACGAGAATCGCAATGTGCAATTTCATTCTGAAACAGGATTCAGATCAAGCGCTGCCAGCCCTGGGATATTAAATCTCTTCAACCACTCAATAGCTCAATGGCGTCTTTTTTCCCTGCGCCCGGGACTCACGCAGTATTTTGGCACGTTCTATTGGAACATACTTATCGACCTCATTTTGTGCTTTTGGATCGTCGAAATAAACCAGAGATTCTGCAATTACAGACGCGGCACCTGCCGGAGCTCTCTCACAGGCGTCGCTGATTAACGGGATGGAGTCTTTGTCATGAAGCTCGGCCAATCCCATAGCGGCCGCGATCTGAATCTGATGATTAGGAGATGAGAGGCCTCGCCGGAGCAATGGGATCGCCCTCTGATCGCCTGAGGAAGCCAGTAGCGTCAACCTTCCCGGCATCCCGTACATTGCATCCCGCCCTGCGCTCTGGGGGTCTTGGCCATGCGCGTTGGCCCACGCGACGAACTCCGGTGACGGGCCAGCCCCGGTTTTTGCTTGGGGGTCGCGGTTCAAGAAGTCCGGGGCATCGCTCTCCAGTGCGGGGGTTGCCTGCTTCACGAGGAAGTCCCAGTAGAGATCATCTCTGTCGCCCAACCTGACTAGAGCGCTCGCTATTTTGGCCTTGACGAGCGGGTCGGGGCTGCGCGTAAATTGTTCTTTCAGCGCGGGAACTGCTTCCACCGCCCCAGCCCTAGCAATCATGTCAATGTGAACAAGCAAGAAATTTCCCGATTTCAGCTTTGCAATTGCATCGGGCACGTTGGACTTATCAGCGGCATAGGCCAGACTACGAGGCTGATTTTGTTGACCGTACGCCGCGGTTGTCAGCAACGTTGACAGCACTACCAAGTGAATGTTCCAATTTATTCGCACTTGTCCTCCGTTCCGCTCTGGTTTTGCGTACCTTCATCACGGGATTTGAGAAGGCGTCAGCTGGTATGTTCGATCGTGAGCAATGAACGCCGCCACCGTACTTTGCGCAAAGGTATATGTAAGTGTGCCATTGACGTATAGGTAATACGTGGGGAACGTCCCGAGGGGAGGGTTGTAGTTAGGAGTTCCGTTGGCCGAATTGAATTCAATTGCGCTCCATATCCATGGTACGGTTCGTCCGTTGATGGTTTCGCTTCCCGCTTGGCCCGCTCTGCCTATACGCCCTTCAGCGATCTGATACACCTGTCCAGCCGGGGAAGTTGAGGAGTAGCCCTCGTACTGGCTGGGTTCACCAGCACCAGCCCAATCCAGAAGACCCGTCTTGCAGGGGTCAGGAGTATATCCGACGTTCGTCCCCAACGGTTGTCCGCTGCCACCGAAGTCATTGAAGAGCCGATAATTCCCTCCTTTCAACTGAGCCGATGGCGTGATCGTAGATGGCGGAGCCGTATTTGCCGAGTTTACGAGGAGCCAGGCGTTGGCATAAGCGCGATCAGCGTTCGTGGCAATATTCGCTGCGATGCCCAAGACCCATTCCCCGACCTGGACTGCACATGCCGCTTGCTGAGAGGATGTGCCGTTTTGCAGATTTCCTTTCAGCGTAGAATTCTCTCCAGTTGGCAGAGTTTTGAGATCTGGGGCGTTGCCGTTTACCCATGCGATTATGGTTATTTCCGGTGAGTTCAGAGGTGCCCTCACGGTAGCGTACACCGGCGCGCTGGTTGCCGAGATAGTGCCGCCGCCAGACTGAAATCCGAGGCCTCCATACCCGTTATTGGTGACACTCACCTCAACGTCCTCAGTCGGGGTTCCTGACGCGACCGTAATATTCGCGACAATCTGGGTGTCGTTGTAGCTCACGAGGGAGTAGCCGATACCAGCGCTCGGGGAGAAAGTAAGTGTTGGCGGATTCGTCCCAAAATACTGCCCGCTAAAGGCAACGCTGGGAGTCGTTTTGCCAGAAGGCCAATCACTGGGATCAATTCCGGTAAGTATGGGAGTATTGTCGGTCACGGTGCCTGTCCCTCCTGCACTCTGAGGGGCAACGTATGGACAGGAGAATGGCTCGTAGTTACAGTAATTGGAGTTATAGACATCCGCATAATAGGTGTTGGCGTACATCGAGACTGACCCATGCGAGACTCCCGTCACAAAGCCCGATGAATTGCCGACCGTGGCTATGCTTGTGTTGCTACTGCCCCACGTGCCACCCCAGGTGTACTCATAACCGGTGTTGTACTTCAGCGTGAAAGTCAGCGCGTTCATTCGGGCCGTGCTTACGGTAAATGGGGAGACCACAACGAAAGCCTGGACTGAGCCATCGCAGGAAATGCAATAGTAGTTGCAAGTTGCCTTCCGAACATTGTAGGTTCCAGCATCCACCGCTACTAGTATTTCTTCATTGTCAGCGTGAATGCCGGTGATCCTGGCGCTGCCCTCATGCACGCTGGGCGGGATCAGGTTTCCTTCCGCGTCAGGTATTTGATTTTGGATCACTTCTGAGATGTTAAACGTGCGTGTGGCCCGAGGTTCGAGATGGATGGGCAAACGATAGTGGCCTCCACCGAAATAGAGGGTAAAGAGAAAGTCTTGGGTTTCGTCTGCGGGGTTCCAGATCGTCACCATGGTGTCGTCGCCGTTACCCGTGCTCCAATAGGAGATCGTCTTCGCGTTGCTGTCTATTATCCTGTGTGGGAGCACTTGAAAGACGTAAGTGTTTCTCTGATCTACACTGCCGCTGGCCAGCAGCAGGGAACCCGGCTGTCCTTGTGCGTCGAGAATCAAATTGAAGGAGCCGTTGAAAGCACTCAGTCCGGATTTGGCCAGTAGCGGCGCTATATCCAGCATGCGTGATTGGTAGGGCAACAATGAGACTGCCGGGAGTTTGGCCAAGCGCGACTTGCCCGCCTCCATCCAATACAGTGTCGGCGTTACCGAGACAGGTTGATCGGAGACATTGCGTGCCACAGTGAATGGTGTAAAGACCGTATTCGCGGGAAACTGCATCATGGGATCGGCAGTGCCGGTCATTAACCCGAGTTCCGCGTAGTCTTCTGGACCCGTGGATGTTGACGCAGGGGTCAACGTATAGTGAAAAGGGATAGCAGCAGAATATCCGGTGGATGTGTCCTCCATGCCAGCGGAGATGAGAAGTCCTTCGGTCGTTCCGCTGTGAAGAACGCGCAAGCCGCCGCTGGCACCCACCACCGCCTGCTCTAACGCGTGGAGGGCGACGATTTTAGTTCCATGCGGTGAAACGCTGACCGTCTCCTCCTCCAGTTGTGTATTTTCTTCGTCGCTCATCTGAACGCGCACCTTAACCGGTTCGGCGGTGGTATTGGACAGGCTAACAAAGCCGTTAACACCAGCTTCCGGCTTCCACCACATGCCGTCGACTGCATACATCCCGCTCAGCACCGGTTTAGAGAGATGAGGCCGGTCGCTTTCGATTAACGACGGCTGTAGCGAAGATGTAAAGATCAGGCTGTGGACAGGATCAGTGCTGGTTACTGTTGCGCAGAGAGGATCCCACGCCCCAAGCGTATTCCAGTTCGACGTAGCCGGTGAGAATGGCCCTCGGTGAAATCCTATGTTGGGAGAGCCCATCGTTAATGCTGATCACCGCGACACCTGACGGTTCAAGCGTGAGGGACGAAAGTCGATAGCGCACTCCGTTGCTGAGATAGAGGTTCGGAGTCACCGTGATCGAAGACGTCAGCAAACCGTTCCGCAAGTAGATCGAGGCCTTGCGATTCGCGTCAATCATCCAAAAGCCGCCCACCAGCGAGCGCGGTACCAAGACTTCCTGGTGGTGTGATTGGGCGAGCGGCGCAATCTGCCTGTGCGGGGCTAGCACCTTTGACTGTTGGGCAACTAGGTTGGCGGGCACAAGAGCGAGTGCCAAAGTGGATGCGATAAATATCCGAACACAATGAAGAGACATTTCGCCAGCCTCCTAGCTAGAACGTTCGCGTTCCCGTCCGTGGCCCAGGTGCTGCGCAATTCCGCAAATTGCGCCGTCACAGCAATTTTTTGGGAAAGTTATCCTGAAGAGCACACCGTCCGAGACCCCCTCGGACCTCTTCCTGATAGAGTAGCGGTAAAGTAAACGAGTTCGCATCGCGTGTCAAGATGTCAAGACGCAGGAAGTTTTTTCGCAGGAACTCAACGTTCCGTCATGGGCTTGCTTTCCGAGCGACCAGCAAGTTCCGAGTATTTCCCGCTGAGCTGTCATGGCCGTTGGCCTTGAACGTGTGGTGCACGGCCACATGCATCGGCACGGCCGCAGGATCTCGAGCGCTCCGGCCGAATCTGGAATGACTCACTTGGTCTATTTCGTGATCGTGTGCGAACGCGGAAAATGCGCCGGACTTGAAGACTCGAATCTTCAAACTGGACTTGTTCACATCGATCGCTTTGATTTGGGCGCAGAGGTTATTTGGTCCGAGGCAGACAACGATTGCAGAATTCCCAACGCCAACCTCGTTAGTCTCATTGAATCCCCGCCCGTTTCCGCGTTTCTATTCATTTCCTGTGGCCTAGGGCAATGCCCGGAAGGACACGTTGCTCAAAACTTTACTGCCGGGCTCTACCACCTGGGCTTCTGTGACGGCGCTGGCGGGTTTGGTGGCCGCAATTTCGGAACTTGCGACCACCTGTGAAGGCAGCTCCACGCCGTTAAAGCTGACATTGGTCGCGCCTCGGTCAAAGTGGCCGCGGAATTTTTACAGCTGCGCCCACTGTGCCGGAGGCAAGCTGTGTTTCTACGGAGCCAGCCCTACAGCCAGACTGAAGACCGTGCCACACCCCTCGCTGCACGCGCTGCTGGCCCCATACTTCGTAGTCCCGTAAAGATCACCGTTGCTACCCTCGACCAGCGTCGAGTAGGGCAATTCACCGTCTGCGCCGTCGAACGTGTGCAGCGTAGTCAGCGTGCCGCTAGGGGTAATCTTGAAAACCGTGCCAGTGTGGCTGACCCCGAACCCGCTCGTTGTCCCGTAGAAGTTTCCATCCGTGGCCTGGATCAGGGCCGCGCTGGCTCCGGTGCTGTCCCCGCTGCCGAAGCTGTGCAGCGTGGTCAGCGTTCCAGTTGGAGTGATCTTGAAGACCGTGCCACCAAAGTTGGGGTTGCCCCCGCCAAAGCTCGTTGTCCCGTAGAAGTTCCTATCGCTGCCCTGGACCAGCGCCGCCAAGGACTTTTCTCCGTCTGTGGCGTCGAAACTGTGCAGCACTGTGAGCGTGCCGGTGGGGGTGACTTCGAAAACCGTGCCAAATCCCGGATAGTTGGCCCCGCCCATAGGCGTTGTCCCGTAGAGGTTTCCGTCCGTGGCTTGGACCAGAGGCGAAGAGGGCGAGAAGCCATGCGCCTGGTCGAAGCTGGCTAGCGTCGTCACCGTACCGCTTGTAGTGATTTTGAAAATTGTCCCGCAATGTACGTTATAAGTTGGCCGCACAGTGCATATATTGGCACTGCCGCGGGAGGTTGTTCCGTAAAGGTTTCCGTCCTTGCCCTGGATCAGCCCAGCCAAGGGGAATTGGCCACCAGTTCCAGTGCTGCTGAAGGTGTGCAGCGTGGTCAGCGTGCCGCTTAGGGTGATCTTGAAAACCGTGCCTCGGTTGCTGCTGAACCCGAACCCGTATGTTGTCCCGTACAAGTTTCCATCGCCGGCCTGGATCAAGGCCCCCATTGGGCTGGCACCGTCCGGGCAACCGGTCTGTGAGCAAAAACTATAAATCGTGGTCAGTGCGCCGCTCGGGCTGATCCTGAAGACCGTGCCAGCGCTGTTGGCCCCACCCTCGCTGGTTGTCCCGTAGAAGTTCCCGTCCGTGGTCCGAATCAGACCTGCGGTGGAGTTGGCCCCGTCCGTCCCGTCGAAGTTCACCAGCGTGGTGAAAGTTTGTGCCGCGCTCTGCGACCCTGACGCACACAGCCAGAGCGCCGCTAACATTATATAAACTCCAAACTTTCTCGTTGTAACAGACAATGCCGCTAACTCGATCGTGCGAGTTGCTGCAAACCTAGGTACGTTTCTGCAAATCATCAACCCTCCAGTAGGCGGCTCGGGGAAGACAGCCGAAATCCGTGCCGTCATGACGGTTTCCGGTCGGGCGATCAACGATTCGTGGGCGCCCACAAAATCGTCCGTTGAATGTCCCCTGCGAACCTACATATGTTTCTGAAAGTCATGAGAGCCCCCTGTGGACGGCTAGAAGGGAGCCAGAATCCGTGTCGTCATAGCGGTTCTGGTCAGGTGATCGACCGACGCGTGAGTATCCACGGAATCGTCGTTAGGTTTCTTCAGGAGAAACCAGTTAATCAGGTGCAACCATTGCTTGTGTCATAGAGTTGTCGCCAGTTTGTAATTTAATTGGTTCTGGCTCAGGTTTGGTGCACGCATTGTCCAGCTATACGCGGCTCGGGCAGCAGGCGTGCGCGAAGCAGTTCGACGCCCGCTCGTCCGTACATTTGGCGCTTGAGCGTTTTAAGACGGTTAATGTGTCCCTCGACCGGTCCGTTGCTCCAAGGTTCCGTTACTGCTGCTTGCACGGCGCGGAGGTCTTGTTGCAAAGTTCGTACAAAGCGCGTCAGCGCATGAATGCCAGTTTTCTGCGCGCGTTTCATCCACCGGCGCAGCGCAGCCAGCTTGCCCATACGCAGGAGGGAGCGAAAGTTCAAAACCAATTTCCGCATCAGCGCGAAGCCGGGACATTGCTGTTTGAAAGCGTCCACAATTTCTGCCTGTTCAGGCGTCAAATCGGTGCGGGATTTGCTTAACAGAGCAGCCGACACTTGTGGTGAAACTTGTCTGGGGGAAAGCGCGGTTAATGTTTCCTCCAGCGCCGCTGCTTCGGTTGACACGGTCGTGGTCTTCGCAGGCGGCTGGCGCCAAGGTGAAAGAAACTTGGCGCTTCCGGCTATTTAGCAGTCTGCGGAAAAACTCGGTTTGAAGTGGTGGCCAATCCCTCCTGAGCTTCGACTGGCCACTATCGGGTCGAGTCGTAATCGAAAACGCGGAGAGGTGGGTTAACCGGGCCGCTCCTTTGAGATATGGAGAATCTCCGAACAGGTGACGAATCCTGCTCGAGCGTACAGGCGTTGTTCGGCCGGATGTGCGGCCATCAAGAAGGGTATCTGGATGCCTGACTCAATTGCTGCCTGGTTGAGTTGTGACGTGAGCGCACCGGCAATGCCCCGGCGGCGAAAACGAGGGCGCACGCCGATTGCCGCGATTTCGGTCACTCCTCCTAAAGGAGCGGAATACAATCCAGCGCCCGCAGGTTCGCCGGTGTGCAAATCGCGCGCCAACAGGACCATACCACCAGATTGAACCGTGCGCCTGAGTCGAGCGACATCGGCCTCGGTAGTGTTTGCCTCCCCATATGCCTCGTTTTGAGCATGCGCTGCCGCCCTCAACGTTACGTCGTCTTGGGCAGTCAGAATCTCGATCGCTTCCGGACGCCGGAACTGCTTTCCCGTTTCCATTTTGCAGATCATTACAGGCAGGCGACCTTCAGCCGAAAAGCCAGACAGGACTAGGACCAGCTCAACTTTTGGCGCAGCGCTGGGCAGATACTCAAGCCGCGCGACACGGGACCGCTGTTCGTACCAACCAACCAGCGCGGAGATCTCACTCGGTTCTGGGTTGGCTCCGTCATTAGGTACGGCATAGTTGCGATAAATATTGGCGCTGGTCGAGTCGGACGATGCGAGGAAAGAACCAATCCGCGCCGTCTCTCGTCCTGCGCTCAGGCTAGCGCGTAAATACGACTGAATGCGCCTGTCGGTGGACAGGGGGACAGAATGCACTGAATTCATTGCGATATGCCTCACTAGGCGGCGCATAGGCCGCTGGTATCGGCTCAGATCGTTGACCAAGGTCAGGTACTTGTGCCCCTTGCGGAAGGCCTTTTCGTCCACTCCCAGGTAAGCAATCTCCTCTGCCTTCCGCCGCGCCAGGCCGCGCTCCACCGCCCGTTCCATGATCCCGTGAATCTCATCCCAGCTCAGGTGCAGCTGTTCGGCCCCCGCTTTCTGGCTGGCCTGTTTCAGCCAGGCAAGGGCTAAGCCCTCCATCAGTGCCGTAAAGCGGCTGTTGGCCTCCGCCCAGGGCAACTTCACTACCCGCACCCCATGCTCGCGGCACTCACTGCGTGGAGGTGCGGCATGCAGAATGGTGCGGTACTGACAGGTATCCAGATGCCGCCATTGCCGCTCGGCTTGATGATCGTAGAGGGCACAACCGACTCCACATTCCGGGCACGGCCATTCCCGTTTGTCGTCGTCAGCCAGGTAGAAGTGCACCTCGCCCTGTTGTAGTTGCAATTCCACCCGCTCTACGCGCCAAGGATCGCTGATCCCTAAAATACGGCCGTACAATTCGGAATCTTGCATATCCAAATTTTCCCATAGGGATGGGTTCGAGGGCATCCACGGCAGGAGCTTCGTTTTCCCCTCTTTCCTTCCCTAGCGTTTTGAGTACCGAGCTGATTGCAGACTCCACCGAAGGGCCATTGGAAACATCTGTGTGCAACGCGATGCCGCAACTGCCGAACTCTTCCGCAGTACGCTGGGCTGCGGCGAGGTTAACATCCAGTATCGCGACGGTCGCCTTCGCGCGAGCATACGCAAGTGCGCACTCGCGTCCCATGCCATCGCCGCCTCCGGTAAGCACCACGACCTTGCCTTCGAGAGCCCCTGCCATCGTGTTGTTCTCCGTCAGAGTCCCGACACAAACAAGAAGTGTTCGCCCCCCGTTGGGCCGTTAACGAACGTGAGGTAGCGACGCGAGCGAGGAGTGATACTATGGCTCCGCTCCGGCGCAGTCAATCGACCTCGAGCACTTGCGAGGTTGGACCGAGAAGTTTACCGCTCGCCGTCGTCGTTTTCGAACAGCAAATCCCGAGGGGAGTCATGGAACCACGTCCAATACCACTAGCCCTTGCCCCATCGAAACCAGTTGGCAGTTGTTATCGGCGCGAGTTTCTTAAACTTAGTGTTGCAGCGGGTTTGTTGCCTCTGCTGGGGACTTTCGCATGGTCTTCGATTGTTTCAGACGAGCGTACAGCCTGGTATCGGGATGCGAAATTTGGAATGTTTATCCAACTGGGGACCCTACTCGCTGGCGAGCGTGGAAGCCTCGTGGCCGATCATGGTTCCGAAACCGGGTGGCATTGCACAAGCTGAGTATGTGGAACTTCCGAAGCGTTTCGATCCGGCGAAATTCGATGCGCGTGCATTGGTGGACCTCGCGCGCTCCGCCGGCCAGCGATACATGGTGTTTACCACCAAACATCACGACGGCTTTTGCATGTTTGACAGCGCCTACACGGACTACAAAATCACAAAAACGCCGTATGGAAAAGACATCGTCGGCCAACTCGCTGCCGCCGCCCAGGAGGCGGGCATGCCTCTGGGCTTCTACTATTCGCCGCCTGACATGCACCATCCAGCGTTTCGCGACACTTCCAAGCTAGCCTCTGCGAACTGGGGCGGAGAACCGATGCGCCCTGAGTGGCCGTTGTATCTCGACTACATGCAGTTGCAGCTGACAGAATTGCTGACCAGGTACGGCCCAGTCGCGCTGATCTGGTTCGACGGTCTGTCCAATCAAGAAAAGTACGACGGACGCAGGTTCGTCGATCTCATTCGTCGGCTGCAACCGCGCACGCTCTTCAACGATCGCCTCGGTGTAGCCGGGGACTACCAGACCCCCGAACAATTCGTCCCCAACGGAATTCCGACCAAGGGAATTCGTTTCAACGCGGTGGACACCAGCGTCCAGCAGAAGCTGAGGTCCGAAGTCCCTAAAGAAGAGGATTTCCAGTTGTGGGAGACGTGCATGACCATCAACAAAACCTGGGCCTACAACGCGAATGATCACGAATTCAAATCTGCGCAGTTCCTGATTCGTTCTCTGATGGAAGTGGCAAGCCGCGGCGGAAACTTTCTGCTGAATGTCGGCCCTCAGCCCGACGGGCAAATCCAACCCGAATTTCAGGAGCGCTTGCGCGCGATTGGTGAATGGCTCTCCGTGAACGGCGACTCAATCTACGGCACAACGTATGGTCCTGTCCAAGGCGTGCCCGCGATACGTACCACTGCCAAGTCAAACAGGATCTTCATTCATGTTTTCGACTGGCCGGGATCGGCGATGTAGGTTGGCGACGTAAAAGCGAAAGTTCTCTCGGCGCGGCTACTCGCTACCGGACAACGTCTGAACGTGACTCAGACCGATGACAAACTGAAGATCGAATTGCCGCAATCCGGGCCTGATCCGAACGTGACTACGATCGCTTTGGTGACTTTGTGACGGAATGACTTTCGGTCAGTTCAGTCGAGGTGAAAAACCTCTTCCATGCTGGCCCACCACTCGCCTTTGGCGCGAGACTCGAGTGGATGCTGCATGGGCCCAACCAATTTCCACCACTCCTGAGTTTTTGGATCGGCAGCCATTTTGGCCATGTCAGCCTCGAAATCGGAGCCGTGATATTCGAAGTACCCGAATAACAAATCGTCTCTCAGATAAATGGAATAATTCCTGATATTGCAACGCCGGATAGTGTCCAAAACTTCAGGCCAGACGTTCGCATGTTGCTTCTTGTACTCCTCAACCGCCTCACGCCTCACGCCGATTACCGAGCCGTACCGTTTCATCGAAACTGTCTCCCGGTTCGTAATGATTGCAGCAAGGGAAACAGCTGCACTAAACTCTAGCCTCGCCGCTTGGTTTGTGCGAATTCAGGCAACTGGTTCTGTCTATTTCGAACTGGACAACACGACTCATTCATGACCTCTGAACGCATCGTTTCACTCGAAACTCGCGACGCCCGATTTCCCCTCGAGAGTGGCGCGGGCACCGACGCGGTCCATTCCGGTTCTGAGTATGCCTTTGCGACGACGCTCCTTGCAACGGCGAACGGAATGTTCGGCACCGGAATCGCGCTTACGCTCGGCCGAGGCAACCAGTTGGTGTGCCAGGCTGCCGAAATGCTCGGGGCCAGCCTTGTGGAACGCGAAATCGAAGATCTGATCGCGAACTTCGGAGAAGTTTCCCGTCAACTTGCCCAGGACCCGCAACTCCGCTGGCTCGGACCCCACAAAGGTGTTGTGCATTTGGCATTGGCCTCTCTCACCAACGCGTGCTTCGACCTTTGGGCGAAGGCGCGCGGGCTTCCTTTGTGGCGTCTTCTTCTTGATCTCACTCCGCGGCAGGTTGTCGACCTGCTCGACCTGAGCTACTTGGAGCACGTCCTTCCACCCGAAGAAGCGCTCAAGATCCTTCAGGAACACTCCCAGGATCGATCCGCACGAGCGGCAGTTTTGCAGATAGGCTATCCCGGATACGACACTTCGGTGGGATGGTTCAACTACGAAGACGCGCGTGTCAAGGACCTCGCGCGTCGCGCGCTGGAACGGGGATTTCAAGCATTCAAATTGAAAGTGGGCTCACGGGAACCGGCGCGTGACGTGCGCCGGGCGACTATGCTGCGCGAAGTTGTCGGGCCCGATGCGCTCATTATGCTCGATGCTAATCAGCAATGGACTTTGCCGACTGCCCTCAAAGCATGCCGCGAGCTCAGCGCCATCTCTCCCTACTTCATTGAAGAGCCCACTCACCCGGACGACATTTCCGCCCACAAACAACTCGCTGAAGCCATTGCCCCAACCCGTATTGCACTGGGCGAGCACGTCCCCACTCGCGTCCTATTCCACAATTTCATGCAAGCCGGAGCGGTTCATGTTGTTCAAGCGGACTGCACCCGCCTAGCCGGAGTTTCGGAATTTATCACGGTTGGTCTTCTCGCCCGCAAATTCGG
>Ga0075030_100002427_pt1 | contig 16899 bp, 12 predicted proteins | sample LitLauG_LLR_2012_FD_71393 | JGI IMG/M metagenome (GOLD analysis project Ga0075030, IMG submission 71393) | Freshwater sediment microbial communities from Pennsylvania, USA - Little Laurel Run_MetaG_LLR_2012 | ecosystem: Environmental > Aquatic > Freshwater > Creek > Sediment | place: USA... | reverse complement strand
CGATGATCTGTGCGCTATACATCTGCGAGGTCGAGGTGCAGCCGGCCAACAGAAGCACGCACGCGCGCAGGCTCCGATAGAGCGTCCTTTCGACCGCATCCAACACGCCTTGACTCACACGCGTAATCGCCGTTCGTTATTGCTCACCGCGCACCCCCTTAGCCCCATGTTGCCAAAGGCCACGCCCGGGCGCAATGCGTTCCGCTGCGGCTCTGATGATCGCTCGACATCGGATAGCCGACCATGCATCGCCGCCTCGAAACCGGTCCGATTTCTACCCTCGCGACCCAATGCGGCGATCGGGATGCGTCCGCTTTGCAGCATCGAAGTAATGCCCCCGCCATCGGCCCAGGTTGCTACCTCGCACGCGCGCGCGCCGAAGTGCTTGCGGGTTCACCGGCGTGTGCGTCCACGTAAGCGTCGAGTAGGCGACGGATCATCGGCTGATATTGAGTATCCCCTTTCGCGGCCGCGGCCTTGAAGAACTCGACACTTTTCTTGCTCAGAGTGATCGTGATCTTGACGTCTTCATCCCGAAATGCGAGCTCTTGCGGGGAAGGAAGAAAATCCCGAACAACCTTGGGATTTCCCATTGGCTCATTCGTGTATTTGATTTTCGCACTCATAGATAGCCTTTCCTTTGCGCCAGTACCCGGCACCAAGTATCCGAACAACACCCGCGCGGTGTATGAATCGAACGGTCAGCACGCCACCGGCAACACGCCCAAAGCAAAAGTATCTCTGCTCCTTGGCGCTGCTGTGCCTAATGTCCGCGGCGATGACGCGGTACGGATCTGCAAACGCATGCTGCGCCAGAATAAACGGCACACCATGCTTGTCCTGATTTTCCGCATCTTTGGGCGCATCCCACTCGAAGCTCGGGGTCGGTATGCCGCGAGTTGCCAGGGTTCACCATATTTGCGTATGGTTCATTGTATGGCTCAGACGTCTCGTTGGTCAAGACTTGGGACGCCATGGGCCCGGAGCGGGAGGCACTTCCTGAATTCGTCAGCGGACCCGTCTATTCCCTCGCGACCCAGCAATTCAGAGCAATTTCTTGTAGCTAGAATGAATAGTGAGGTCAACGGTCGAAAGACATCCCTCACGAAATTGGTGTATTGACCCTTACCCCGACCCGTCGCCCTTGAAACTTCCATTTCGCAACCTTCCACGCTTTAGCCAGGCACGAATCCTGGATGCTGTGTAGATCGCGATCAACCAAAGCGTTGAATTGACGAGTGCGATGAAAACCCGGATCGCCCCTGACAGGTCACCACCCGCGAACGGATGCCAGAAGAGCGCCACCCAGATGACAGCTCCTGGGGCAACGAAAATGCCAACGGCCATCTGCGCGATGCGGGGCCAGGAAGTCGGTGCCCCCATGTCGATGTACCCGGCAAGGATCGCGCTAAGACCGAGCAGCATCAGCCAGACGCCCCACCAGCGTCGCGATCCAGGCAGGCTGGTCACCGGATGGCTTTCCCTCAAATCCTAGGCAACTGCGGCTTGCAGTCGAGCCAACTCGACCACGTTTATGGCCGGATGTCGCCCAGCCTAGATGTCGACTTCTTGCGATGGGTTGTTTCCGCGCTACGAATGTCGCGGGCGAAGAAGGTCCCTTGCTGCATGGCGTGGGCCGGATCATTCACCGGCGCACGCCCTCACCCCCGGCCCCTCTCCCACTGCGTGGGAGAGGGGAGTAGTTCTGCTCCGGATTCAACGCAGGCTCAGGCTCTCCTGCCTCCAGCCGGCGTCCGCCCACAGATTGAAGGCGGCGAGCTGGTTCGGTTCGGCGGCCGTCTTCTCCGTGGCCAGCGTATCGGCGCGCAGCACCTCGAAGCGGCGCGTAACGCGGCCCTCGCAGATGGCCTCCCGCACGATGAGCAGCTTGCCGCGCTTGGCCGGCGACCATCCCGCCCACTCCACATAGCCCAGACCCGGGCCGCTGGCCTCCGGTGCGAGCACGTCGAGCTTCCAGCCGTCGCTCTCCTCGTGCCATACCCACAGTTCGCTCCAGCCGTCGAGCGGTTGCACGGTGAGGGCGAGCGCGCGGCCTTCCGGCATCGCCTTCGCGGAGGCGGGCCACACGGTCCCGTAGGTGCAGCGCTGGGCCAGCGTGGTCGGGCTTTTCGTCCAGCGGTCGACCAGTCGCACGCAGGTTTGCCCGGTCTCGCCCGGTTGCAGCTGGATCGCCAGCCGGCCCGGCGCCGTCACCGCATTGGCAGCAGCCCATCGCACGGCTCCGACGCGGATCGCCGCCGCTGCGTATTCGCGCTTGTCTACCTCGGCCAGCGCCGCCCGGTCGACCGCGGAGAACTCGTCGACCGCACGCAGTGCGGCATCCTGGGGCGGCTCCTGGAAGCGCGACTTGTCGAACGCGATGGCCGCCCACACGCCGGCGCCTCGCAGGTGCAGGCGCTCGCGCAGCGGCGCTTCGAGGCGGGCGTTGTCCGCCCGATCGATGCCGTCGAGCAGATCGGCGCGCTGCTGATCCACGGCCTTGCGTGCGCTCGGGGACAGGGCCGGATCGATGCACTCGGGACGGGTCAGCGCCAGAACGGCGCGGGCCCGTTGCTCGGGCGTCGCCTTGGCGCTACCGGCGGTGCCGTTCAAAGCAAGCACCTGACGGAATGCGGTGCCCTCGTAGCACAACTGCACCGCATCGGCCCGGCCAGCGGCGCCGTTGACCGTGTAGCTCACGAACTTGACGCCGTATTGGGCGGCCACATCCATGTGCGCGGCAACCGCATCGACCTTGCCCCGCAGCGTCGCGCCGCGCGCGAGCCTCTCGGCCATGATGCCCAGCGCGTCGAACGGCTCGGCGGTGATGCTTTCCGCCGGCGCCGCCTTCAGGTAGGCCGCTGCGTAGGCGATGCCGAGCGACTCGGCGCCCGGCGTGTCGCGCAGAAAGCGCAGCACCGCGAGCAGCGGCGGCGCGTCGGCCTCGGTCGTGCCGACGATGCGCGCCTCGCTTTCGCGCACGTAGCCGGCGCGCTCGAGGCGATGGTCATAGACCTGCAGCTGGCCGGACTGCCGGTCCCGGACCTCGAGCAGTTCTCCCTGCCACAACTGCGCGTGGACGGTGGCACTGCTGGCGGGCGCGGCGCGCAGCGCGACGTGATCTTGTGCGACGATGGCGAGCACCGTCATCGCGGCGGCGGCGGTGGCGGCGGCCATCACTGCACTCCCGTGGCGGCGACGTCTGCGCCGCCGATGAGTCCTGCGCCGATGAAGCGGGCGTCCGTCGCGGCCGGCGCGATGATCACGCGCACCTTGTCCGAGAGCTTGTCGGCGACTGTCTTCTGGATCAGCAGCGGGTGGCGGCTGAGCAGGTCGCCCTCGCGCGCCATCTGGTCCGCGGTGGCCCTGCCCACCTTGTCGAGGCGATAGACCTCGGCGTCGGCCAGCTTCACCCGCGAATCGGCTTCGCCTTCGGCCTCGATCTTGCGGGCCTGGGCACTCGCTTCGGCCTGCTTGATGCGCGCCGCCTTCTCGGCTTCGGCTTCGAGGCGGCGCTGCTCGATCTGCTTCTGCTTGAACGGCAGCACGTGCTTCATGGCCTCCTCCTGCGCCTTGGCCGCGATGATCTGCTCGCGCCCCGCCGCATCGGCCGCGGTTTCGCGCCGGACCTTGTCGGCCTGCGCCTCCAGTTCCGTCTGCTTGACCTGCTTTTCCTTCAATTCGAGCGTGTAGCGCATCTTCTCGGCCTCCAGTTCCTGGGTGAGCAATTGATCCATGCCACGGCGGTAGTCGGCGGGCAGGTCGACGGTGGCGATCTGAACGGCCTTCAGCGTGATGCCGTCGGCCGCCAGCCGGGGACGCAACTCGCCTTCGATGCTGTGCTGGATCTCCTCGCGCTTGGTCGAGAAGATCTCGCGCACGGTGTAGCGGGCGAATGTCCGATACGTGATTTCCTTCACCTCCGGCGCCACCACCTCGGCGCTCAAGTCGGCCGGCAGGCTGCGGGCGATGCGCGTGACCTGGGCCGGATCGACCGCATATCGAACCGCGACATCGATTCCGATCGACAGGCCCTCCACCGACTGGTAGGGCGAAGGACCGGACGCCAGGCGCCCTTCGGACGAGCGCATCAACTGGTCGCGCAGCGAGATGCGCCGCACGCCGTGCAGAAGCGGCAGGCGCAGCGCGGAGCCCTCGTCGAGCACGCTGCTGCTGCCGGTCAGGGCGTTGGTCCGCACCGCGACATCGCCCGGCGCCACGCTGATCAGCGGCGGGTGCCGGTACAGTGCCCATATGGCCAGCGCCAGCGCGCCCAGAAGGATCAGCTGGTGCCGGGCACGCCCGAGGGCGGCGGCGGCGCCAGCGGCGCCGGATGCGGCCGCCCGCGCAAGCCCTTCCTTCAGTGCGGCGAGAAAATCGTTCATGGGGAGGGGCCTCCGGTCGGGTCGATGAGGATTGCCATTGTTCGCGCGGCGGCGGGAACGAAAAAGCCGTGCGGCGGGGGTCTTGTCTCCGCGCGCGGAAGTAATCTTCCGGCTCGGGCGGCAGCCCTCGCGGGATAATCGCCACCATGCCGAACGTCGCCGTGATCGAGGATGATGTTCCGACCAGCAACCAGCTCAAGGGCTGGATCGAGTCGGCCAGGCCCGGCATCCAGGTGCACCAGTGGTTCGACCGCGACAGCGCCGAGCGTGCGGTCGCGCGCGAGCGCTACGACGCCGTGGTGCTGGACATCGAGCTGGGCCGCGAGCGCAACGCCGGGGTCGCCATCATCAACGCCATCAACAAGCGCGGCGGCATGCCGGTGCTGGTGGTCTCGGCGATGCCGGCCGCCATCTACCGCAGCATCATGAAGGCGCTGGATGCCTGGGACTACCTGCAGAAGACCACCTTCGAGCAGAGCGAGTTCGTCGAGACTTTCCTCGAAGTGCTGCGCAAGGGCGCGGCACAGGGGCAGCCGCTGCGCGACGCGAGCGAGCTCACGCTCGATCCGCTGCGCCAGGGTGCCGCGCTCTGGCGGGGCCAGCGCGTGAACCTGCCGCTCACCGCCCAGCGGATACTGGCCGCACTGGATGCCCGGCGCGGCGAAGTGGTGAGCTACGAGGAGCTGTACCGGGTGATCAAGAGCGGACGCAACCGCGACAACGTGCGCAAGCACGTCGGGGCCATCCGCGAGGCGTTTCGCGAGATCGATCCGGCCTTCGACGGCATCGAGAACGTGCCGATGCGGGGATTCCGCTGGGTCAAGACGCGGCCATGAGTTCCTGGCGCCTGCCGGGACGGGTGCCGTTTCGGCTGCGCGTGGTCTTTCGCGGCGCTTTCCTGCTGCTGGTGGTCGCCACGCTGGGTTTGGCGCTATCCGTGCTGCAGGACGAAAAGGAGCGCGGCCGCCGCGTCTACGCCGAAGCGCTGAAGAAGACCGAGTCGCAGATTGCCGCCCGGCTGCGCCACCCCACCGGCCAGCTGGCGCTGCTCAATCCGGTTGCCGCCGACGCACGCGCGCAACCGGTGCACCCCCTGGTGCTGCCCTTCGCCGCGCTCGATTTCGACGACCGCAACAAGGCCCGGCAGGCCGTGGAGATGACCGGGTGCGGCTTGCAGTACCCGGACGGCGCCACCTTGTGCGCGGCGGTGGGTGCCAATCCGTACGCGGGCGGATTCGTGTATCTCGTGGCGAGCCTGGCCGCCGGCGAGCTGGTCGCGCACGAAAGCGGCGACCTCGAGCTGGCCGGCGTGCACCGGGTGCTGGTGGACGTTGACTATCGGGGCAAGCAAAGCCGGTGGATCGCTCCGTACGAGCGAAGCGCCGACGGACGTGGCCGGCTGACCGGCTACGCCGGCGATGCGCCACTGGCCAAGGGCGTTCGTCCCGTGCGCGATTTCCGCGGCTGGCTGTGGCAGGAGGGCCGCTGCATCGATCCCGCTTTGGCGGCTTCGGCGGGCGAGCCGGCCGGCGAGCCTGCGGGGTGCGCGCGCCGCACCTTCCTGTCGATTCGCCTTCCGCTAGCGGTTTTCCAGCAGGAACTGGGCGCACGCAGTCCGCACTGGCCGCCGCCGGACCTGGATCGCATGACGGTGCGGCTGCGCCTGCTGGCGCCGGACAGCGGCCAGCCCGTTTTCGACAGCGACGCCCCCGGAGCGGCGATGCCGTTCTCGCTGGCGGAGTTGCGCGGCCTGCTGCGGCCGGGAGAGCGCCTGACGGTGCGGCGCGCCGGGGCCGATGCGCCGCTGTTCGCACTGGAAGGGGTGGATGCGGGCGACGAGCACGTAGCGCCCTGGGTGGACCGATTGATCCGGAAACTGCCGGCGCAGGGATTCGATTCGCCTCCGCGGGAGCACGCTCAGGTCGACACCTCGCTCGGCCGCTACGAACTGGACCTTTACGGCGACCTTCGCTCGGTGAACCGGACCCTGTCGGCGGTCACGACGCGATTGGCCTGGACGGTCGGCGCCATGCTGCTGGCGATCGGAGCCGTCTGGGTCGCGTTGGAGCTGCTGGTCATCCGGCGCGTGGCACTGCTCACGGCGCGCGCCGCGGCGGTCTCCACCGGCGTGCGCAGCGCCCAGGATGGCGCGGGACTGTCGGACCTGGACCTTCCGGACCTGGGCGGCCGCGACGAACTGGGCGTGCTGGCGCAGGGCCTGAGGGATCTGCTGCAACGGGTCAAGGAAGACGTGCGGCGCGAGCAGATCCGGGCGGCCCAAGAACGGGACATGTGGCACGCGGTCGGCCACGAGATCATGGCCCCGTTGCAGTCGCTGATGGCCCTGCACGGCGGCAGCGGCGATCCGAGCACACGTTACATCGCCCGCATGCAACAGGCGGTGCGCCTGCTGTACGGGCAGGCTTCGCCGGGCGAGGCGTTCGAAGCCTCGCGGCTGGCGCTGCAACCGATGGACCTGGATGCGTTCATGGGCCATGTCGCCGCCAACGCCCGGTACATCGGCATCGAGGACGTCGACCATTCGCCGCTGGGACAGCCGCTCATGGTGCGCGCCGACGAGCACTCGCTGGAAGACGTCGTCACCCACGTGCTGCGCAACGCCCAGCGCCACCGCCGGCCCGGAACGCCGATCCGGATGCGCGCGGAAGCGGACGCCCAAACGGCGCGCGTCACGGTGCATAACGTCGGCGCGCCGATCCCGCAGGCGCTGCTGGAGCGCATCTTCGAGTACGGGGTTTCCGAGGCGTCCGCCTCCGCGCCTGGCGGCGCTACGGCGGACATGCCCGCCGAAGCACGCAGTGCGAAGGCGGGACAGCGCGGCCAGGGGCTTTTCGTGGCGCGAACCTACATGGCCAAGATGGGCGGAACCATCGCCGCACGCAATTGCGCGGACGGCGTCGAGTTCATCCTCACGCTGCCGCGGCTTGCAGCGTCATCACCAACCCCGGCACGGTGACTCGATGTGGCCGGCCCGTCCACTCGCCGCGCTCATGCTGACGCTGGGCGCGGTCGCCGCCGCAGCGCAGACAGCATCCAGGGACGACGCCGTTACGCTCTACGGCGCCTGGCGCGACGGCGGCAGCTTCGTCGACGCCACCAGCAACCGGACGCTGCGCCTCGACGGCTCCAGCGCGTGGGCGATCAGCTACGACCGGAGCGTGGACAGCAGCCGCCAGCTGCAGTTCTACCTGTCGTATCAGGGCACCCACCTGCAGCTCGACCCGTCGGCGGCCGTCAATCCGCTGCCGGGCGCGAACCCCGCCCCGCTGCCGATGAAGGTGATGTACTTCCACATAGGCGGCACCAACTTCTTCGACGGTCCGATCGGCCAGGGCCCGTACGTGGTGGGCGGCCTCGGCGCCACGCTGTTCCAGCCCGGATCGAGCGGCTACGGTGACGAGGTGCGGCCATCGATGAACATCGGCATCGGCTATCAGGCAACGCTCGGCGAGCGCCTCGCGCTGCGCTTCGAGGCGCGGGGCTATGGCACGCTCGTCAAGAGCAGCGGCGGGCTGTTCTGCGCCGGCGGGTGCCTGTTCAAGATCGAGGGCGATGCGGTGACGCAGGGCGAGGTGCAGCTGGGGCTGTCGTACCGCTTCTGACGTGGCGCGGTCCCGAGAGCGGAAGGCTGAGCGCCCTCACCCCCGGCCCCTCTTCCGCTCCGCGGGAGAGGGGAGGAGAGAGGAGGGAGGCAGGGGTATTGGAGGGATTGCCTAGCTGAAGGCCTGGAGGCCGGTTTGCGCGCGGCCCAGGATCAGCGCGTGGATGTCGTGCGTTCCCTCGTAGGTGTTGACCGTCTCCAGGTTGATCATGTGGCGGATCACGTGGAACTCGTCGGAGATGCCGTTGCCGCCGTGCATGTCGCGCGCGGCGCGCGCGATGTCCAGCGCCTTGCCGCACGAGTTGCGCTTGATCAGCGACACCATCTCGGGCGCGGCGCGCTCCTCGTCCATCAACCGCCCCACGCGCAGGCAGGCCTGCAGGCCCAGCGCGATCTCGGTCATCATGTCGGCGAGCTTGCGCTGGATCAGCTGGTTGGCTGCCAGGGGCCGGCCGAACTGGTTGCGGTCCAGCGTGTATTGCCGGGCCCGGTGCCAGCAGTCCTCCGCCGCGCCCAGCGCGCCCCACGCGATGCCGTAACGGGCCTTGGTCAGGCAGCCGAACGGGCCTTTCAGGCCGCTCACGCCCGGCAGCAGCTGCTCCTGCGCCACCGGCACGTCGTCCATCAGGATCTGCCCCGTGACCGAGGCCCGCAGCGACATCTTGCCCTCGATCCTGGGTGCAGACAGCCCCTTGGCCCCCTGCTCCACGAGGAAGCCGCGGATCACGCCGTCCTCGGTCTTGGCCCACACCACGAACACGTCGGCGATCGGGGCGTTGGTGATCCATGTCTTGGCGCCCGTCAGGCGCCAGCCGCCGCCCGGGGCCTTGGCCGCGCGCGTGATCATGCTGCCCGGGTCCGAACCGTGATCCGGTTCGGTCAGGCCGAAGCAGCCGACCCATTCGCCGCTCGCCAGCTTCGGCAGGTAGCGGTCGCGCTGGGCTTGGGTGCCATACGCGAAAATCGGATGCATCACCAGCGAGGACTGCACGCTCATGGCCGAGCGGTACGCCGAGTCCACGCGCTCCACCTCGCGCGCAACCAGCCCGTAGCACACGTGGTTCACGCCGGCACAGCCGTAGCCCTTGATCGTGGGGCCGAGCAGCCCCAGCGCGCCCATCTCGTTCATGATGAGCCGGTCGAAGCGCTCCTCGCGGTTGGCCTGGATCACGCGCGGCAGGAGCCTTTCCTGGCAGTAGGCGCGCGCCGCATCGCGCACCATCCGCTCTTCCTCCGTGAGCAGATCCTCCAGCAGCAGCGGGTCGCTCCACTCGAACTCGTTCGAACCTTTGGTCATGGTCAAATGCCCTCGCTGAATACCGAGCGGCCCATCGAGACGCGCCCGCGTTGCCAGTATCATCCGATCTTTCCCGCTCACCGCAAACCGCCGCATCGCCGCCCGCCGGGCGGCGGCCCGCCCCGAGCGCAACGACCCGCTTTGCCCCGGCCTGGCCGTCCATGAAGCGCACCGAATCGCCGAAATTCGCACACGGATTCTCGATCGCCGACCTGTACCGGCGCGACGGGCTGGTGCGCCTGGACCAGATCTTCCTCGCGCAGCTGGTGGACGCCGATCCCGCGCTGCACCAGCAGCTGCTGCAGGCCCGCGGCGATCCGGCTGCGGTGTCCCGCGCCGCCTCCTCCGACCTGGCGATCCGGCTGGCGCCGGCGTTGGAGGCATTCATCGCCGAGCTGTTCGGAATCGGGGCCGAGCTGGACCGCCTGAAGGCGCGCCACGCCGGGTTGGAGCCGCTTTTCAAGGTCAAGCGCGAGTTCGTGCAGCGCCAGGCCGCCAAGAAGATCAAGCCCGAGGAGGCGGCCGGTTTCGACGGCGAGGCGCTGCACGGCCGCCTGCGCGAGCTGATCGGACCCGACTTCGACGAGCTCGACTTCGCCCGCAAGGTGAGCGAGTGGCTGCTCGACGAAGCCGCCCACGCCGGGCCGCTGGCGCTCGCGCAGCAATACGCGGCCTGGGCCGTGCACGCTCCCGCCGGCCGGCAGCGGCATCGCGACGGGCTGCTGTTCAAGATCCCCGGCAGCGTGGATCCGATGAACCTGGTGCGCCCGGCGCAGCACCAGCAGGACGACGGGGTCGCCGAAGTCCGGATCCGGCCCGATCACCTGCGGCGCCGCGACGGCTTCGGCCTGACCGATGAGGGGTTCGACCTGGCCGGCGCGCTGGACCAGGCCCACTACTGCATCCAGTGCCACCCTCAGAAGAAGGATTCGTGTTCGGACGGCCTGAAGGAGCGCCCCGCCAAGGATGCCCCGCAGGCGATCGTCTACAAGAAGAGCGCCTTCGGCGTGGCCCTGTCGGGGTGCCCGCTCGAGGAGCGCATCTCCGAGTTCCACATGCTGAAGACGCAGGGCGTTCCGATTGGAGCGCTGGCCGTCATCGCAGTGGACAACCCGATGGTGGCCGGCACCGGGCACCGCATCTGCAACGACTGCATGAAGGCCTGCATCTACCAGAAACAGGATGCGGTCGACATCCCACAGGTCGAGACGCGCACGCTCAAGGACGTGCTCGAGCTGCCGTTCGGCTTCGAGATCTACAGCCTGCTCACGCGCTGGAACCCGCTGAACCTGGCGCGCCCGGTTCCGCGCGCGGCCACCGGCCGCAAGGTGCTGGTGGTCGGGCTGGGACCGGCCGGCTACACGCTGGCGCACCACCTGCTCAATGACGGCCACACGGTGGTGGGGATCGACGGGCTGAAGATCGAGCCGCTGCCCGAGTCGCTGGCGGGTGTGCGGGCGGACGGCCGCCGGGCTCCCTTCGAGGCGTTGCACGACGTGCAGTCGATCTACGAGCCGCTCGACGAGCGCCTGCTGGCCGGATTCGGCGGCGTGGCCGAGTACGGCATCACCGTGCGCTGGGACAAGAACAACCTGAAGCTGATCCGGCTGCTGCTGGCCCGGCGCGAGGAGTTCGCGATGTACGGCGGCGTGCGCTTCGGCGGCACGCTCGGCGTGGACGACGCGATGGCGCTCGGATTCGATCACATCGCGCTGTGCATGGGGGCGGGCAAGCCGACCACGCTCGACGTGCCCAACGGCCTTGCGCGCGGCGTGCGCTCGGCCTCCGATTTCCTGATGGCGCTGCAGCTCACGGGTGCCGCCAAGCGCGATTCGATCGCCAACCTGCAGCTGCGCCTGCCGGTGGTGGTGATCGGCGGGGGCCTGACCGCGATCGACGCCGCCACCGAATCGCTCGCCTATTACGTGGTGCAGGTCGAGAAATTCCTGCACCGGTACGAGCGGCTCGCGCAGGACATCGGCGAGGACGCCGTTCGCGACCCGTGGGACGACCTGGATCGGGAGATCGCCGAGGAGTTCCTGGCCCACGCGCGCGCGGTGCGCGAGGAGCGCGCGCGGGCGCGGCGGGAGGATCGCCCGGCCGGCATCGCGGAGCTGCTGCGCGAATGGGGCGGCGCCAGCATCGTGTACCGGCGCCGGCTGATCGACAGCCCGTCCTACACGCTGAACCACGAGGAGGTCGAAAAGGCGCTGCAGGAAGGCGTTTCGTTCATCGAGGCGCTGGCGCCGGCCGGCATCGAGGTGGACAACTTCGGCGCCGTCAGCGGCATCCGGTTCAACCGCCAGCGGCTGGGCGAGGACGGCAAGTGGAGCGCCGAGGGCGAGCACTGGATGTCGGCGCACACCGTGCTGGTGGCAGCCGGCACCTCGCCCAACACGGTGCTGGCGCGCGAGGATGAGGCGCACTTCCAGCTCGACGGCAAGTACTTCACGGCCTGCGACGAGAAGGGCCAGCCGGTCAAGCCCGCCTACGCGCTGCCCAAGCCGCCAAGCGCCGACGTGCTGCTGTCGCGCCTGGCCGATGGCCGCTTCATCAGCTTCTTCGGGGACCTGCACCCCTCGTACTTCGGCAACGTCGTCAAGGCGATGGCCTCGGCCCGCCAGGGTTACCCGAAGATCTCGCGGCTGCTGAACCAGCGCGCCCCGGCCAGTGCGAACGGCAGTGCGGCGTTTTTCGAGGCGCTCTCGCGCGACCTGCTCGCCACCGTTCATTCGGTGCAGCGCCTGACCCCGACCATCGTGGAAGTGGTGGTGAAGGCGCCGGCGGCGGCGCGCAAGTTCCGTCCGGGCCAGTTCTACCGGCTGCAGAATTTCGAATCGCGCTCCCGACTGATCGAGCAGACGCGCCTGCATACCGAGGGGCTGGCGCTGACCGGCGCCTGGGTCGACCCGGAGCGGGGGCTGGTGTCGTGCATCGTGCTCGAAATGGGCGGCTCCTCCAACCTGGTGGCGTCCCTGGTGCCGGGCGAGCCGGTGATCCTGATGGGGCCGACCGGCACGCCCACCCACATCCAGGGCGGCGAGACCGTGATGCTGGCCGGCGGGGGCCTGGGCAACGCGGTGCTGTTTTCGATCGGCCAGGCGTTCCGGGCGCTGGGCTCGCGGGTGCTGTACTTCGCCGGGTACAAGAAAGTGGTCGACCGCTACAAGATCGAGGAGATCGAAGCGGCCGCCGACGTGGTCGTGTGGTGCTGCGACGAGGCGCCGGGGTTTGCGCCGCGCCGCCCGCAGGACCGCGCCTTCGTGGGCAACATCGTGCAGGCGATGGAAGCGTACGCGACCGGGCGCCTGGGCGAGGCGGCGATCCGCACCGAGGAGGCCGACCGCATCATCGCGATCGGCTCGGACCGGATGATGGCGGGCGTGGCCAAGGCCCGCCACGACGTGCTCAAGCGCCACCTGAAACCGCACCACTGCGCGATCGGCTCGATCAACTCGCCGATGCAGTGCATGATGAAAGAGATCTGTGCCCAGTGCCTGCAGGCGCACCACGACCCGCGCACCGGCAGGACGACGGTCGTGTTCTCCTGCTTCAACCAAGACCAGTCGCTCGATGCGGTCGACTTCGGGTCGCTGAACGAGCGCCTCAAGCAGAACGCGCTGCAGGAGAAGCTCACCACGCAGTGGCTGGAGCACTGCGCGCGGCACTAGTTGCCGGTCATGGCCTGCCGGCCGCTTGAAACGGCCGATGTCCCATCTATGATGCGCCAGGGGGTTGCCATCGATGGGTACTGAACTGGAGGAGGCCGGGGCCCTGGTGTCGGCGGGCCTGGCGGCGCACGAGATCGATCGCGCCAGCTCGGGCGCCCGCGCAGGCCCCCCCGGCGCGATCTGCAGCAACTGCGGTACCGCGCTGGCCGGCAGGTTCTGCCATGCGTGCGGTCAACCGGGGCGGCTGCACCGCTCGCTGCTGCACCTGGTCGAGGAGGCGCTGCACGCGGTGCTGCACTTCGACTCCAAGGGCTGGCGCACGCTGCCGCTGCTGATCGCGCGCCCGGGGGTCCTGACGCGCCGGTACATCGACGGGCAGCGCGCCAGTTTCGTCTCGCCGCTCGCCCTGTTCCTGTTCTGCGTATTCCTGATGTTCTTCGTGTTCTCCTGGCTCGCGCCGGAGCCGACCGTACTGGCGCCCTCCAGCGCTGCCGACCGCTCCGCCGCCCGCGCGGAGCTCGCGCAGGCGGCCGACGAAGCGAAGGCCGAGCTGGCCCAGGCCCAGGACGCGCTGGCGCAGGCGCGCAGTGCGGCCGATGGCGTCGGCGAAGCCGAGCAGGAGGTCAACAGCGCGCGGATCCGCGTGCGCGCGACCGAATTCGCGTTGCGGATGTTCGACGCGGCGCAGCCCAAGGCCGGCGGCGGCGCGCAACGGGCCGATGCCGCGGCAAGCGCCCCCGGCAAGACCTGGCAGCAGAAGGCGGCGGAACTGAGCGTCGACACCGGCTCCAAGGCGCTCGACGATGCGCTGCGGCGCCAGCTGCGCAATCCGGACCTGTTCCTGTACAAGCTGAAGAACACGGCCTACAAGTTCTCCTTCATGCTGATACCGATTTCGCTGCCCTTTCTGTGGCTGATGTTCCTCGGCCGGCCCGGTGTCGCGCTCTACGACCACGCGGTGTTTTCGTTGTACTCGCTGTCGTTCATGTCGCTGCTGTTCATCGCCTTCATCCTGCTCTCGAACGCGCGCCTGGGAGCGCTGGCGGCGATGGCGCTGCTGGTGGTGCCCCCCGTGCACATGTTCGCGCAGGTACGGCAGACCTACGGCCTGAGCGTCGCCGGCGCGCTATGGCGCACCGTGGCGCTGCTGGTCATTGCCGGCACGGCGTTCCTGCTGTTCCTGCTGTTCATCATTGCGGTGGCGATGCGCTGAATAACCATGACGGCAGGCTGGTTTGATAGCGTAAATGAACCTTTTCCCGCGCATCCGGAACACAAGCTGAACTGTTGCGGGGACGCGAGGGTCGTTGCTTGCTGCGCGAACGGGTCACCAGACTGATTCCAGCCAAAGGCGGCCCGGCCGCCACGCCCGACGCCGACGCGGCCATCCTCAAGCGCATCGCCGCCGGGGACCGGCTGGCCTTCGAGGCGCTTTACCGCGGGTACGCGCCGCGCTTGATGCGGTTCCTGCAGCGCCTGCTGCGGCGGCAGCAGACGGCCGAAGAGGTGCTGAACGACACGATGATGGTCGTGTGGCGCAAGGCGGCCAGTTTCAACGGCGACTCGAAGGTTTCGACCTGGGTCTTCGCGATCGCCTACCGCAAGGCGCTGAAAGCCATGAAAGGGCTCGACGATCCGGTCGAGTCGGACGACGACCTGCTCGAGGCTCCCCAACCCGGGCCCGAGGCCCTGTTGATGCAGGAGCAGAGCACCGCGCTGCTGTGGGAGATCATCGGTCGCATGTCGGCCGATCACCGCGCGGTGATCGAATTGACCTACTACCACGGATACACGTACCGGGAGATCTCCGAGATCGTCGGGTGCCCGGTCAACACCGTGAAGACGCGGATGTTTCACGCGCGCAAGCAGCTGCAGAACATGTTGTCGGGCCGGAAGAAGGATCTGCAATGAGCGGAGACGTGCTGCGGTTCGCGAAATCCCCGCACCGGGCGGTTCAGGAACTGCTGCCCTGGTTCGTCACCGGCGCGTTGGGCGCCGAGGAGGAGCGGCTGGTCGCGCAGCATCTGCAAACCTGTGCGGTGTGCCGCGCCGAGCGCGACGGCCTGGAGCTCTTCCATGGGCAGTACGTCGGCCGTGATGCGCCGACCGACACCGAGCGCCTGCTCGAAACGATGCGCGAGCGCCTGAGCGCCGAGGCGCCGGCGCATCCGAAGACGCGTGAGCGGTCGAGCACCGGGCTGCCGGGTGCGTGGATGGTGCGGCACCTGACGTGGATGAAGGTGGCGATCGCGGTGCAGTTCGCGGTGATCTTCGTGCTCGGCTGGGAGGTGATCCGCACCGAGCCGGAACGCGCCGGGTACCGCACGCTCGGTTCGGGCAGCACTCCGGCCCGGGCCGCGGGCGACCTGGTCGCGGTGTTCGATCCGAATACTCCGCAGCGCGAGGTGGCGCGTATCCTGCGCCAGTCGGGCGTGCGCGTGGTCGACGGCCCGACCGCCTCGAACGGCTACGTGCTGTCGGCCGACGGCGGCCTGCAGGCTGCGCTCGATCGGCTGCACGCCGAACCCGCGGTCGTGCTGGTGCAGCCACTGCAGGCGGGCGCGGCGCCGTGATCAAGGCGTTCGCCGTCGCGCTCCTGGTGGCGCTGGTCGTTGCCGCGAGCCAGGCGGCGGTCCCTGCCGCCGGCGACGCCGCGGCCGCCGCGCCGGAGCGGCGCATCCTCGTCATGCTGGCCCTGGCGGCGCCGCATTCCGACTCCGGCGCCGCAGCCGACGCCAAGGCGCTGCGCGCCGGGCGGCGCGCCGTCGCGTCGCGCCTGGCCTCCGAACACGGGCTCGTGGTCGAGTCGGATTGGGTGATGGCCTCGCTTGGCGTCGATTGCTTCCTGATGACGGTCGCCGGCGGCTACGCGCCGGCCGACGTTCTGCGGGATCTGGCACTGGATGCACGGGTGGTGTGGGCGCAGCCGCTGCATGCGTTCCGTACGGTCGGCCACAACGATCCGCTGTTCGGGATGCAGCCGGCCGCGGGCCAGTGGCACCTGGAGGAGGTCCATGCGCTGACCACCGGGCGCAACGTTTCGATTGCCCAGCTCGACAGCGGCGTGGAATCGACGCACCCGGACCTGGCCGGGCAGGTTTCGATCGCCGAAAACTTCGTGGACGGAAGCGCGTACGTGGCCGAAGCGCACGGAACGGCGGTGGCCGGAATCATCGCGGCGCGCGCCGACAACGGCGTGGGCATCGCCGGCGTCGCGCCCGAGGCGCGGCTGATGGCGCTGCGGGCCTGCTGGCAGGTCGATTCGGGGGCCGCCAGCTGCAACACCTTCACGCTGGCCAAGGCGTTCCAGTTCGCGCTCGGGCGGCGCGCGGACGTGATCAACCTGAGCCTGACCGGCCCGGATGACGAGTTGCTGCGCCGGCTGCTGGACGCCGCGCTCGGCCAGGGCGTGATCGTGGTCGCCGCGGCCGATCCGCACGCCGACGGCGGCGGCTTTCCGGCCTCGCACCCGGGCGTGATCGCCGTCGTTCAGGACGGCGCCAACGTGCGCTTCCCGGCTCTGGCCGCGCCCGGCGAGGACGTGCCGACCACGCTGCCCGGGAACCGCTGGGGGTTCGTCAGCGGCACATCGTTTGCCGCCGCGCATATCTCCGGCATGGCTGCGCTGCTGCGCGAGCTCGCACCCACGCTCGGACCGCAGCAAGCCCGCACGTTGCTGCGCTCGACCGCGGAGCGCGAGCCCGCTTCCGCCGGAGCCGCCCACCGCATCGATGCGTGCGCGGTCATCACCGGCCTGGCCGGCGTGTGTGCGTGCGCCTGCCCGGCGAGCGCCGCCACCACCAGTTCGCGCCGCTGAGCGCGCGCGGCGGGGGATGTCGCCCTCGCCAGCACGCTTCGTAGTTTCCGAAACCCCGAAGGAAAGGGCCTGCATCGCGGCAGGCCCTCGAGGGTGCGCCCGGGCGC
>Ga0075030_100002423_pt1 | contig 16910 bp, 18 predicted proteins | sample LitLauG_LLR_2012_FD_71393 | JGI IMG/M metagenome (GOLD analysis project Ga0075030, IMG submission 71393) | Freshwater sediment microbial communities from Pennsylvania, USA - Little Laurel Run_MetaG_LLR_2012 | ecosystem: Environmental > Aquatic > Freshwater > Creek > Sediment | place: USA... | reverse complement strand
GTCGCGTTCGGCGTGGCCACGGTCACGAGGTCGACGCGATCCTTGCGCTCTCGTTCACCCGCGAGCATCTCCCGCCAGTCACCGTAAGCGCGCGACGGATCGATTCCCAGACGTTGCGCATAGTCACGGCCCTTGGCGGGGATGGCATCGAGAGCACCAGCCGCCATTGTGTAGAGACCATCCAGAGATGCGCTGATCCGGTGCGCTGGTCCAATCTGACTCCCTTCGCCGCCACCGATCAAACCCCAGTTCAATTTTGCCATCGCGACCCCCCGTCAGTTAGAGCCAATCGAAGTTGGAAACCCGCGATTGATGCGCTGGGTATAGGGTGCGTTGCAGATTTTGATGGCCATAGAAAGTTGCCTAAAGTTCGTTGGCGCTCACCCATCGCTTTTCCGCGTGAGACAGGAATGCCGCTTCGATGATCTGGTTGACCAGCATGCCATCGCGGAAGGTGGGCCAGATTGGTGCCTTGGTTGCGATGGCTTGGAGAAAGTCGCGAGCCTCGATGATGATCTGATCCTGGTAACCGGTGCCATGACCGGGCCCGAGACAGAACGGCTTGTAGTCGGGATGTAGGGGGCCGGTCAGAATTTTTGTGAATCCTTGCCGGTCAGGTTTGGCCTCGCCCTTGTAAAGCCAGAGGGCATTTTGATCTTCCTGGTCGAACCGGACCGCGCCCTTTGTGCCAAATATGTCGTAGGCGTAGCCCATCTTTTTTCCGGTCGCCACGCGGCTGATGAACAGCGCACCCATCGCACCATTGGCGAAGCGGCACATGATCTGTGCCTGATCATCATTTGTGACAGGCTCGGAACCATTGGGTCCTGGGCGAGTCTTGTGCACGGTTTCGATGTCGGCGATCAGCCGCTCGATTGGCCCCGCCAGCGCCAGAGCCGCGTTGATGATATGGGGCGACAAATCCCCCATGCTGCCGTTGGCGCGCGCCCGCGTCCGCCAGTCCGCCGGCTGCGCAGGATCGGCCAAAAAGTCTTCTGTATGTTCGCCACGCAAATAGATGATCTCGCCGATCTCGCCCGACGCGATGATTTCGCGCGCCATTTGCGATGCTGGCGTTCGAATATAGTTGAAGCCGGTCATGTTCGCCGCACCGCTCGCTTCGGCGGCCGCCACCATTTTGCGGCAGTCTGCGAGCGTCGTGGCCAGCGGCTTTTCGCACAGTACCGGCTTGCCGAGCGCGAGCGCGGCCAACGCGATCTCCAGATGGGTATCTTGCGGGCTAGCGATGACCACCGCCTCGACCTTCGGATCGGCCACCAGCTTGCGCCAATCGGCGGTGCCGCGAGCAAAACCGAAAGCGCGGGCTTTGTCGGCCGCGCCCGATTCGGTGGTCGAGCAAATCGTCTCGAGGCGGGGTCTGAGCGGGGTGTCGAAAACCGCCCCGACGGCGGCCATCGCGACCGAATGGGCCTTGCCCATATAGCCCGCGCCAACGATCCCGATGCCGATCTCTTTCACGCCGCCCCCTCGCTCCTGGCCGTTGCACCACGTTGAGACCGCACTTATCGTCCGGCGTCAAGATCAGGGGAACAGGCTTGAAAGTCGAACGCTTGTTGGGCATGAATCGCGCGGGCCCGAGCTGGGCGCTGACCCGGACCGATCTCGGATGCTGTTGCCGCAGGGCTCTGCTCCCATGACTGCGAGCCTCGATTGTCGGGCCGGAGCCGAGGGTGTTTCGCTCTAGGGTAGATCAGCACCAGGGCCGTTCGCCTTGGGCGCGCTCTTGGCCCCGGTGATATAGGCAACGACCTCCTCCCCGTGCGTCTTCGACTTCTCGAGGTTGGCCACGATCCGACCCCGTCGGAAGACCACGATCCGGTCGGCCAGATCGAAGACTTGGCGCATGTTGTGGGAGATTAAGATCAGCGGTTCGCCATTGGTTTTGAGCTGGCGGATGATGTTTTCCACCTGTTTGGTTTCCTGGACACCAAGCGCCGCGGTCGGTTCGTCCATGATGATGAGCTTCGAGGGAAACGTCGCCGTGCGGGCAATCGCGACGCACTGGCGTTGGCCGCCGGACATGTTGCGGATCGTGTTGGAGAGATTGGGGATCTTGACTGCCGTCCGCTTCAGCGCGGCATCCGTCGCCTGGCGCATGCCGCGGAAATCCAGAATGGAGAAGGGCCCAAGGTTGACGAGGATCTTCTCGCGGCCGAGGAACAGGTTCGAGGGCACATCGAGATCGTCGGCGAGCGCCAGGTTTTGATAGACGGTTTCGATGCCTGCATCGCGGGCATCGAGCGGTCCTCGGAAGCGAACCTCCTTGTCGTCGAAGATGATGCTGCCGCTCGTGCGTTGATCGACCCCGGTAATCTGCCTGACAAACGTCGATTTGCCAGCGCCATTGTCGCCCATGATAGCGACGTGCTCGCCTTTGCGGAGCTCGAAATCAGCTTCGACGAGGGCATGCAGGCCACCGTAGTGCTTGGTAAGCCCAACCGTTTTCAAGATGACGTCGCCGGCCATCACAGTATCTCCATCGCCTGACGCTTTTGACGCCACTGATCCAGGGCGACGGCGCCGACGATGATCGCGCCCTTCACCATGTTTTGATAGTAGGCGCTCACCGACAGGAAAATGAATCCGGAAAAGATCACGCCAAAAATCAACACACCGATGGCCGTGCCGATGATACTGCCGCGCCCACCCGACAGCGACACGCCGCCGATCACCGCCATGGCGATGGCGTCGAGCTCATTGGTGGTGCCGAACAGAGCCTGCGCGGTTTGCGAGCGGGCCGTGAGGACGAGCCCGGCAAGGCCGGCAAGCAAGGCAGCGATCGTGTAGACGAGCATCAGGTGTCTCTCGACGTTGATGCCTGCCATGCGCGCGGCCGCCTCGTTGGAGCCGATGGCATATGTGCGCTTGCCGTAGAGCGTGAAGCGCAGCAACAGCCAGAACATCACAGCGACCGCCAGGAAAATCCAAACCGGCATCAGGCCGTCACCAACGGCCTTGAAGCTCTCGGTCGGAAAGCTGATTGGCTTGCCTTCGGTGTACCAGAGCGCAATTCCGCGCGCTGTCACCATCATGCCGAGGGTGGCGATGAATGGGGGAATCTTGATATAAGCGATCAGCCAGCCGTTGATGAGTCCGCAGGCGAGCGCCACGGCCATGCCGATGGCGAGCGGAATCCAAATCGGCAGGTCCACCCAGCCTTGCGCGGCAAAGATCGCTCGCGGGAAGACCGACGATTGCGCGAAGCTCATCGCGATCATCGACGTCGCGCCGATGATCGATCCGCCCGAAAGATCGATGCCTCCAGCGATGATGACTTGGGTTACGCCGACGGCAAGGATGCCCACAACCGCGACTTGCGTGATCATGATCGACAGACGCAGCGGATTGAGCAGGAAGCTTTGCTTGACGAAGATCCAGCCGAGAACCTCGAATAGAACACAGAGCACCAACAATCCAAGGGCGGCGTTGAGCTCCGCGGGCCAGGATCCTCTTCGCCGGATGCGCGGAGCTTCGTCGCTTGCAGTGACCGTGGTCATGCCTCACTCCACTCGCAAAAGGCCGCGCCGGAATTGACCGGCGTGGCCGAAGTCTTGGAACCCAAACGGGTTGACCTTAGTTCTTGGTCAAGAAGTTCTTGATATTGGCCGGGGTGACGAGCTGGAAGGGAATATAGACCTTCTTGTCGACCTTTTCGCCCTTCTTGATTTTGAGCGCAGTGTCGATGGACCCCTGCCCCTGGCCTGCCGCATCCTGGAAGATGGTTACGTCGAGATCGCCGGACTGCATGGCGATAAGGGCATCTTGGGTCGCGTCGACGCCGCCGATGATATAGCTCTTGCGGTCGATCTTGGCGGCCTTCAGGGCCTGGATGGCACCGATCGCCATCTCATCGTTGTTCGAGATGACGGCGTCGAACTTGGTGCCTTTGGAAATCCAGTTCGTCATAAGATCCTGGCCCTGGGCTCTATTCCAGTTGGCCGTCTGCTCCTCGACGATCTTGATGAAGCTGCACTCGGGTGCGGCAATGACGTCGTGAACGTCCTTCGTACGCTGCACTGCGGCCTGATTGGAAAGCTCGCCGACCATGACCACGGCGGTGGCGCCCTTGTCCTTGCCCGCGGCCTTCAGGAGCCTGCACATCTCCTTGGCTTCCAGCGTACCGGAATCGACCTCGTTCGAGGCCACGAACGCCTGACCGTCTGGAAGGGTGTCGACGTTGATCGGTTGCCGGTTGACGTATACCAGCGGAATCTTGGCCTTGGCGGCCGCGTCGGTCATGGCCTGCGTAGCGGACGTGTCGACGGCATTGACGATGATCGCATCGACGCCGGAGGCGATGAAGTTGTTCACCTGATCGAGCTGTTTGGCGACGTCGTTGTTGGCGTCGACCATCTGCAGCTCGATACCCTTATCTTTTGCGTAGGTCTGCATGCCCTTGGCCATCACGGCCAAAAAGTTGTGCTCGAGCAGCGCGATGGTCACACCGATCTTCTCGGCATGCGCGCTTCCGCACATCAGCGATGCGGCGAGAGTTCCAATCAAAAACTTCCTCATTTCAGCGCTCCTCCAAAACATGGGTTGCCGGTTTCACCCGGATTTTCAGGCGTTGTCTTGGCCGACGGTCGCGGCGACCAATCACAGCACAAAAGCACGGCCTGCCAGCGCGTGGCAACCAGCCCACGCAGGCAACAATATCCATTTTGAGATTCTTGGCCTGTCTCCGGGTCATAAAACACGCTAAGCGTATTTAAAAAAATCGCTTGGATGCGCAGGCTTTGGCTTTTCGGGAGGAGCCTAGGATGCAAGTTGCGGTGGACGCAGGGGCAGGTAGTTTGCTGCTCGAAGCGCGTGGGATCACGAAGTATTTCGGCGCCGTCACCGCGATCGAAAATGTCAACCTTAGTTTGTCTCGGGGCGAGGTATTGGGCGTGGTCGGCGACAATGGCGCCGGCAAGTCGACACTAATGAAAGTCCTTACGGGCTTATTCCGGCCGAGCGAAGGCGAGATCCTGGTCCAGGGGCGGCCTGTCCACTTTCATTCGCCGCGCGATTCCCACAGGGCCGGGATCGACATGGTCTACCAGGACCTGGCGCTGGCTGGGAACATGCCAATTTTCGAGAACATCTATCTTGGCCGTGAGCCGGGTAGATCCTTTGGCGGCCTGACCCTGATTGATCATTCGCGGTCGCGCAAACTAGCTAAGGAGCATCTCGATCGGCTGCAGATCCATGTGAAGTCGGTTGACCAGAATGTCGAGGATCTTTCTGGCGGCCAACGGCAAGCTGTCGCCATCGCCCGTGCGACCGCCTTCGACGCGAAAGTCGTCATCATGGACGAACCTACTGCGGCACTCGCGATCAAGGAAGTTGGAAAGGTGCTCGACTTGATCAAGCGGCTTAAGGATCACGGTGTCGGAGTCATCCTAGTCAGCCACCGCATGGATGACATTTTCTATGTCTGCGACCGGGTCATGGCTATTTTCCGCGGCCGCAATTTTGCCGATGCCCAACTGAAGGATACCAGCCGCAACGAAGTCATCGGCTGGATTATGGGGACCAAGGGCGCCGTTGCCGGTCTTGCCCACGACAAGGTTCACTGAAATGGCTGATTTGGCCACAAATGCGACCGATGCAGCACCGCAGGAGCCAAAGCGCAGTTTGCTCTCTGCATTGCTTGAGGACTACGGAATTATCCTCGTAGTTGTCGTCATGGTGTTTGTTCTGTCGATTCTTCAGCCGGACTATTTCCTGTCGGCTCAGAATATCACCAACATTGTGCGTCAGATCGGCATGAATGCGCTTCTGGCGCTGGGGCTTTATATCGTCATCGTTACCGCGGGCATCGACTTGTCGGTCGGATCGGTGATGGCCTTGTCCGTCATGCTTTTGGCAATGGCGGATCGTGCCGGCTGGCCATGGCCCATCGTGTTACTGGTTGGGCCCGCCGTTGGCACCATGATCGGTATCATTAACGGTCTTGGGCTGACGCTGCTGCGGCTGCCGCACCCCTTCATCATGACGCTTGGCACGCTCAACGCTGTGCGCGGAATATGTAATCTCGTCAGTGGCGGCCAGCCAGTGTCTGGAATCTCCGCTCCGGTGCGCTATCTCGGCACTGGCGACATACCGCTGCCATTCGGAAATGAATTTGCCGTCATTCCAGTGAGCGCCATAGCTTTGCTGGTTTGCTATTGCAGCGTCGCCTGGTTCTTGAAAAAGGTGTCGTTGGGGCGCCACATTTTCGCGATCGGCGGGAACCCGCAGGCAGCGCGGGTCAGTGGCATCAACGTCAATGGCGTGCTGGTGTTTGTGTATGCCGTCTCGGGATTCTTTGCCGGACTCGCGGCTCTCCTGATGGCCGGGCGAACCGGCTCCGGCTATCCCAATCTCGGCATAGGAGCCGAGCTGGATGCCATCGCGGCCGTGATCATCGGCGGGGCGAGCTTCTTTGGCGGCCGCGGCACAGTTCTCGGCGTCTTCGCCGGAGTGCTGGTGATGGGACTTTTGCGCAATGGTCTGAACCTCATGAATATCAGCGCCTTCTGGCAGCAGACCCTCATCGGCTTCATCATCATTTTCGCTGTCTGGATCGACGTACTGCGGCGTAACTCGGGCGTACGCACCTGATCACGGAATTCCGGCGCAAACTCCGGCGTCGGCTGATGCATCTGCCACCAATCGGAGTCACTGGGAGGACGCAATGAAAATCAGACATCTTCTGCTTGCTTCGAGCCTGCTACTGGCATCCCATGTCGGGGCATTTGCTGCCGACAAATACGCCGTAATCATGGGTAATACGCCGGCGGCCAATCAGTTCTGGGCGTTGGTTGAAAAGGGCGCCCTGGCCAAGGGCAAGGAACTCGGCGTCGAGGTCACGGTGCTCGGATCGCCCGGCGGCGAATCCGACGTGGCCGGCCAGATTAATCTGGTTGAGGACCAACTCGCCAAGGGAATCAAGGGACTCGCGCTTGCCCCGGCCGACTTCTCGGCGTTGAATCCGAGCATCGAGAAGGCGATGAAGCAGGGTGTGAAGATCGTCTACATTGATCGCCCAGGTGAAGTCAAAGGTATCACCTATGTCGGAACGATGAACGAACCTGCCGCTGCAATGGGCGCCAAGCACATTTGTGACAACATACCCAAGGGTAGTGAAGTCGCCATCCTGCAGGGCAACATGTCAATCGCTCCAGGACGGGATCGTTTTAAGGGGAGCCACGACGCTCTCACGGCGTGCGGCATGAAAATCGTGGCCGAACAAACCGCCGAATGGGACAATGCCAAGGGCCAAGCCGTCACCGAGAACATTCTCACGGCTCACCCGAATCTCAAGGCCCTATTTGCTTCCAATGACAACATGGCAATGGGCGCAATCGAGGCCTTGAAGGGCGCCAAGATGCTCGACAAGGTCATGGTGGTCGGCTTTGACGGCAATCCAGAAGCAGCCGCGAGCATCCTCAAGGGCGAAATGACAATCTCGGTCGCACAGCGTCCGGCCAACATGGGCTCGATCGGCGTCGAGTCGGTGAGCAAACTCATCAAGGGTGAAACCCTGGCACCAGTGGTCGACACCGGCGCCGAGGTCGTCGACAAGACCAACGCGGCAAAGTACGCCAAGTAGCCGGCCAACCAACACCCACGTCTCGAGGGGCGGCATAGCCATCTCCTCGAGACGTACTCCAAGAGCTGACGAATTGAGAGGAGTGGTTGGTGATGGAGCCGGCGCGGATCGTCCGTAGAATGATGAATAGGTCCGCCTTTGGGGGCACGGCTCGCGTCTTTGTCGACACCAATCGGTCGATCGGCGCATCGGCGGCCGCATCGAGCCAAACGGCCGCGGTCGGCGGGCAACCGTCGGCCCGCGAAAAGCGCGTCGGCGGCAGAAACTCTCATCTCAGGAGGACCTAGCAAATGGACGTGCGCTCGAGCGAACAGACAGAGCCCGTTGTCGAGCACAATGGCACTTGCCCGGTGTGGTGGTTCTATAAGGAAAAAGAGCTCAAGAAGGCGACCATGGGCGGCTATGTGGAATTGATCAGCGAGTTCGAGATTAAGCCGGGTGCGAGCCTGGATCCTCACAGCCATCACACTCTGGAATTCTACTATGTCATCAGCGGCCGCGGCATGATGACCATCGGTGGCGAGGAGCGTCAGGTTGGTCCCGGCGATCTCATCACCATTCCGCCAGATGTGGTGCATAGCATCAAGCCCTTGGGCCATGTGCCGATCCGGTCGCTTGCCGTGGGCATTGGTCTGAAGGACTCAGTGTAATTCGGGATCTGCTCGCGGCCCAACTCGATTGGCTGCTCGAGGAAGTCGGGATCAGTTGTCCGTCGCTTAAGTTCGTTTCAGGGCACCGGAGCCCTGTCATATCGGGAGGACACGTCGTGAGTATCGGAATTGGTGTCATTGGCGCCGGTGTCATGGGGGCGGACCATGTCCGTATAACCGCGACTGAAGTTGCGGGTGCCCGCGTCGTCGCCGTCTGCGATCAGGATCTCGCGCGAGCCAAATCTGTGGCCGCCGGGGCGCCCGGCGCAAGGGCGCTGTCGGATCCGATGGCCCTAATTGCGGACAAGGGCGTGGACGCCATTCTTGTGGCTTCGCCCGACGAGACGCACGCTGAATATGCCCTCGCGTGCATCGCGGCTGGCAAACCGGTGCTGTGCGAAAAGCCGCTGGCGCCGACCGCGGAGGCGTGCCAGCGGATCATCGCAGCCGAGCAGGCTGGCGGCAAACGTTTGGTCCAAGTCGGATACATGCGCCGCTTCGATCCAAGTTATATCGATATCAAAAACCACTTTTCCAGTGGCGATTTCGGCGAAGCGTTGCTGTTGCACTGCGTACATCGCAACGCGACCGTCCCGCCGTGGTTTACATCCCTGATGTCGATCACCAATGCGCTGGTGCATGAGTTCGATATCATCCGTTGGCTCCTTGACCGCGAGATTGCCAGCATTCAGGTTCTGCAGGGACGTTCGACACACCATAGCAAGTCCCCCGATCCGCTGTTCGCGGTCATGGAGATGGACGACGGCATGTTGGTCGACGCCGAGGTGTTTATGAACTCGAGCTACGGCTACGACGTGCGGACCGAACTGGTGTGCGAGAAGGGCACGCTGACGATGACACCGCCGAACCTCGCCGAATTGCGCAGCAACGGAGCGCAGTCCTTTCCCTTTGCCAAGGACTGGCGGGCACGATTTGAGACAGCCTATCGTCGTCAGATGCAGGCCTTTGTCGAGTCCGTCAGCACGGGACGCATGGCTGGCTCCAGCGCCTGGGATGGTTTGGCGGCATCGGCTGTGGCGGAAGCAGGGATGCAGGCCTTCCGGATCAAGTCAAAAATGGACGTTGCGCTGCCCAAGCGGCCAAAGCTCTACGCCTAGGTAGTCGCCGATGTCAGCGCGCCGTTTGAAACTGAGCCATTGTGCTGTCGAAGGATCGCTTGGCCTGCTCGCGGAGCGGTAGCCTGCGATGGGCCTCGCTGAGGATCTCCACCCCATAGACCCCTCTGAAACCGGTTGCTTGGATGACCTCGATGAAGTTCCGCACGTCGAACACACCCTCTCCGCATAGCACTCGGTGATGGAGTGTATCGTTCCACTGTGTGCCTACCATTCCGGCGTTGGCGTCGTTGAGTTCGACCGACTTCAAAAAGTTCACCGGTAACCTGCGAACGTCGTCGAAGGATTGGCCGCCGCGAACGACGTGCCAAATATCGATGCAGAGACCGCCGTTGTCCTGGCCGGCGTTCCGGACGATCTCTGTGGCGACCTTGAGAGTACGGACATTGGTCATGGGCAGCATTTCCATGGCAATGGTGGTGCCGACGGCTTTGGCGTCTTGGCAGATATGTGCGAATGCCGCCGTGACCTTTGGAATGTCGATGACGTCAGTCCACATCTCCGGGGCGATCTTGACGTCGCGCGCTCCCAACGTCGCCGCCGCTTCCAAGAGGTGTCCCTTCACGCGGTCCGACGCAGCCTTCTTTTCGCCGGTCTCGAACCAGTCGCCGACGAACTCCAGTTCGACGTGAACAATTCCGTTGTCGGCAAGGACCTGTTTGATGCCGCTCAAGCCCATGCGCGCAACATTGGCCATGAGGTCGTCGTGCACCAGACCCATGCCCGTGTAGCCAGCGGCCGCGGCAGCCTCGGCGCGATCGCGCAGCGAGAAAGGGCTGACCTCCGTCGGCCCCATGGGATAGCATTCGCCGGCCAAGGTCCAATGTCCGGCGAGCAACTCGATCTTCTTCCCCATTTCGTCCTCATCTCTGCTCAAGAGACCGAGGCGCCTTCGGCTCCAGTCCGGAAATCGAAGCTCGTCGTCAAGCCGCCATCGGCGATGATGTCTGCGCCATTGATGGCGCGGGATGCGTCGGACAACAGGAACAGCGCAGCATCGGCGACCTCGCCGGGCGGCAGGATTCGTCCGTTCGGCTGCCGGGCCGCACGCGAGGCATGGAAACGTGTGGGATCGTTCGCCGATTTCATATGCCGCTCGAACAGCCCAGCCATCATCGGTCCTGGGCTTAGCACGTTCGCCCGGATGCCCTGCCTTGCATGATCCATCGCGACAGTTCTGGTCAGCTGGCGCACCGCACCCTTGGATGCTGCGTAGACAGACAGCTGCTGCTCGGCAAAGGTCGCATCGACGCTACCGATTGCGACGATCACGCCACCACCATTTGCAACCATCCGGGGAATGACGGACTTGAAAGCCAACGCTGTTCCTATGACGTTGACAGATAAAGTCTTTTCCATCATCGCCTTGTCGAAATCGACGATGGTGCCGACGTCGAGTATTGCGGCGCTGGTTACGAGCCCCATGGACTTGGTAGCAATCTTTTCTAGCCGGCCAGAAAATGTCTGCCAGAAGGCTTCCGACGTCACGTCGCCTTTGACATGCTCGTAACCGCCAACCTTTCCCAAGTCTGGTGCATCGCCCAGATCAATGCCGATTACTTTTGCTTTGGATGCTATGAGGTGCGCGCAGATTGCGGTGCCCAGACCCGATGAGGCTCCCGTCACCATCACCAACTCGGGGAGGTTGGCGCTCAACTTGGCGGCCATGATACGTTTTGTCCCTTCACGTCCAGTGCTGGTCCAAGAATCTGTCGCAAGGTTCCGAAGCCGTTCGCTTCGCTGTCTAAGCTTCAGGTAATGCTTCGAACGGTGCCACCGTCAACGCCCCAAACCGACGATGTCACGAAGGATGCGAGGTCGGAGGCTAGGAAGACGATGACGTTCGCCACTTCCTCCGGCGTGCCCAACCGTTTGAGCGGCATCTGGCGGAGTGCTAGTTCATGCTCCACAGCCTCCTTCGGAGGCATCTTGTGGAAGTTGGCGAAGGTATCGGCAAAGCCGCCGGGCTTGGACCAGAACGGGGTCCAGATCGGGCCCGGCGCGACCGCATTGACCCGGATGTTCGGACCCTCGGAACGCGCCAGGCCTTTGGTGAAAGCGAGTACGGCGGCCTTCGAGACCGAGTAGTCGTTCGGCACCGGTTCGGGCTGGCGAGCGAGATCCGACGCGTTATTGATGATAACGCCGGAGCCCCGTTTGCGCATGCCCGGAAGGATCACCCGAACCGCACGCACATAGCTCATGAAGTTGAGCTGCAGTGTCTTGTCCCAATCATCATCCGTTAGCTGATCGAATGTCCGAACGTAGCCCGAGCCGACGTTGTTGACCAGCACATCGACGAGCGGGCCAGCCCCCTTCAGAGCCTCGGCGATGCTGCCTTCGACGCCCCCGGCGGTTCCAAGATCGCCGACACCCATGAACGCTTCACCGCCGAGTTTCTTGATCTCGGCAAGCAAACTTTCGAGCCCCGGCTTGTCAATATCCACCAGGGCAAGACGAGCACCTTCGACGGCAAAAGCGAGGGCCGTCGCCCGCCCGATACCTTTGGCCGCGCCGGTGATCAGGACGGTCTTGCCTTCGAGATTTGTATGCATGTGCTCCTCCCTGTTCGTCTATTTTGTATTGAGATAGGTCCGCAAAGTAGAGATTGTCGAGCCTAGGAAGGGATGTAGCGCTCTTGCCGCAATCTGTTGAATGCGGTCACAAAGGAATCATACGAGTCGCCGCACGCCAGGAAGCCCAGGTTACGACTCGTGGTCATCGCGGCGAAGGCTTCCAGCTCGCGGCCGAGATCGAGATCACTATGCCACCAGGATGCGAACTGATCGATCGGAGTATCGACTAGGCCGTACTTGGCGACAATGCGCTCCCAAATCGGAGCCGCATCGGCCATCTGCACTGCCAACGGCTGCGCATGTCCTGGATAGACCGCCTGCGGCAGACCGAAATAATTGGTCAGCTTCGGCCACATCCAGTTCCAGCGGAACACTTCGCCATTGACGATATTGAGGCCTTTGTTTGCCGCCGCCGGAGTTGTCGAGGCCCATAGCATATGCTTGGCAATGACCCGACCATCGGTGATGTCGACCACGCCTTCAAACTGCCCCGGAGACCCCGGAAAGACGAACGGCCGGCCGGTTTCCTTGCAGATAGCCGCATAGGCCGCCAGCGTCGATGCCATGTTCATGGCGTTGCCTACTGCATAGCCGATCAGCGTGTGCGATCGATGCGACGACCAGGAAAAGCCCTGCTTGGCCCCGGCCGCCATGATCGCATCTTCCTGCACGTAATAGAAATTCGGGAACGGCAACCGCGGCTGCTCCTCGCGAAACGGCGTGATCGGCTTGGTCTTGGCGTAGGCCTCAAACGGTCCCTGATAGTGCTTGAGGCCCGTGGCCAGAGCCACATGGGCAACCTTCTTGCCGGCGATGGCCTGCATCAGGCTGTCAACCATGGCGCCGTTGACGCGGCAATTGTCGGCCTCGCTGTCATGACGCATCCACGCCGTGATGTAGACGTGCGACGCCGGAACGTCGCTGAGTGCTGTCTTCAGAGCCGCGGCATCCCGCAGGTCCGCCTTGATCACGCGCACACCCTTGGGCACTTGGGCCGCGTGGCGCGAGATTCCGCTCACCTCCCAGCCGCCAACCTCCATAAGATGTTCCGCCAGATGCCGGCCGATAATGCCGCTGACTCCAGCAATAAGCGCGTGCTTTGTCACGGGGCGTTCCTTTTTGGATGCGGATCCGATGATCAAATGTGTTGGCACCTCAGGGCGCCACGGTGATCGGGTAGTGTAATGGGCTGGTCAGCTCGTGGCATAGCGGAGATTTTCATTTTGGGAATTTTGGATGGTCTAACAGGGCTCCCTGTACGAGCGTGCAAGCCGCGACATGCGGAGTATCGTATCTCTTGGGAGGGCCGGCCATAGACGCAGGCGACAGCGTTTGGACAGCAAAACTCTCGGCGCCTATTGAGCGAGATAACCGCCGTCGATAACGAGTTCCGCTCCTGTCATGAAGCTCGAATCATCGCTCGCTAGAAACAGGCACCCGTGAGCAATCTCTGCCGGAGTGCCCATCCGCCCCATCGGGGTCTGTGCAATGATTCCCGCATTCATCTCGTCGGACTGAGCCGTGACGAGCGGCGTCCGGATCAGGCCAGGGTGGACGGAATTGACCCGAATATTTTCCTTCGCATACGTCACGGCCGCGTTCTTCGTCATGTTTCGAACGCCACCCTTGGCGGCATTGTAGGCCGCAGCGCCAGGAACACCGACGTTGCCCCAGATCGACGAGAAATTGATGATTGAGCCTTTACCAGCTTTGCGCATAGCCGGCAGAGCCGCCTGCATGCCAAGCAGGCTTCCAGTCAGGTTCACTGCGATTACGCGGTTCCAGCTATCGAGATCGGTTTCGTGCACGGGACCGTAGTTGAGGACGATACCTGCGTTGTTGACGAGGACATCGATCGTGCCGTGCTTGGCGATGACTGAATCGACGACACGTTTCCAGTCAGCCGGGCTCGAGACGTCGAGCGTGAGGTTGTCGACCCCCTGAGCTGGTGGTGCCGGTTTCACGTCGCCAGCGACGACCGCCGCGCCCTCGGCGGCAAATAGCTCGGCAACTGCGCGGCCGATCCCCTGGGCGCCGCCTGTGACGATGGCAACCTTGCCCTTTAGACGGTTCATGCTGCTCTCCCGATTGCGATCATTTGAAAGAACATCGCCAATATTGGCAACCATGCCGCCCCTCAACACGGGGCGAAACGTCCGGCCATCCGCTAAGCTAGGCTGACATTTTGATCAGGATCTTCAAGTGAGAATTGCCCGGACGGGCGAGCGCCTCGAACCCTTCGGTAACCGCGTTCTCGAGCGTCACCCGACCCGTAACGATCTTCTCGACCGGGAAATTGCCACCGGCTATCAGCCCGGTCAGGCGGGGACCGAGCGTGATATCGTTGCCCCAGCAGCCGATCAGCTTTAGCCCCTTTTCGCAGAGCTTGAAGAGATCGACAGCAGCTTTCTCGACGAACAAGCCCACCTGTGCGATGCGCCCGGTCGGCTTGACTGCCGCAACGCACAGGTCGAAGGCACCATGCTGGCCCGCACATTCGATTGCAGCATCGACGCCGACTCCCGAGTCTGTTTGGGATCGAATCGCATCGAGCAGTTCTTCGCGCGATTGTCCGAAGGCGGAGATGCCGCCGAAGGCCGCCACGAGCTTGCGGCGTCCTGGGTTTGGTTCGTAGAGGAAGATCTGGCTCGCGCCCGCGGCCCGTGCGGCAAGCGCGGTCAACGCGCCAATCGGACCGGCACCCGTGATGAGCACGGTCGTGCCTGCCATCACCTGGGCGTTATCGATTGCGTTCACCGCGACGGCGGCCGGCTCGAGTATTGCCCCTTGGTCGTCAGATACCTTATCTGGCAGCGGCACCAGATTTTGCACGGGAATGGCCGCCAACTCGCCCATGCCACCCCAATGCCACGTGAGGCCAACGAGCCCCGTTTCGGCGCTGAACTGGCCAAGATTGCGGCGGGCAAAGTATTCGCCTGGTTTCATGAGGTGCGGCAACACAGCGACCCGGTCGCCCCGGCGAACCGCCGAAACGCCGGAGCCCACTTCGACGACCACGGCCGAGAACTCGTGGCCGAGGATGATCGGTATTTTGGCCTTAGTGAAAGGGTGTGGCTCGACGGGAAGGATGATCGGCCCCGAAACGAACTCGTGCAGATCAGTACCGCAGATGCCGCAGCTGATGATTTTCACGATCGCCTGATCGGGTGCTGGCGACGAGGGCGGGGTCACCTCCTCCAACCGCAAATCACGAGCCTTGTGGAATCGCAGGGCCTTCATCGTCAGCTCCTCAGCTCGGCAATTCCGCTTTCTCGGCCTCAGTGCCGGCACCGCCGGGCGGTAGGAAGCTCGCCGCGAAGGAGAGCGCGCGCACTGGCCCGGCACCAATTGGCTTAATCGTATGCACGACGTTGGGCGGAATATGAACGAGGTCGCCGATTTCCATCTCGCGCGTTTCACCCTCGATCTGCATGAGGGCACGCCCCTTCAAGATGTAGTAAAATTCGTGCGTATTGTGACGATGCGGCTCGAGGTGGGAGCCTTCGGCGATCTCGAACTCGGCAACATACTCGAGATAGGAGCCCTCGGTCTCCTTGCGCATCTGCTCCTTGCCGACCATGAAATAGGTCTTGCAAGTTCCGCCATGCTCGAGAATGGGCGGGATCTTGGTGTTCTTCACGTACATTGAGGCCTCCTCGATGGTCCATTGCGAATGGATGCGAATTGCCTCACCCGGTCAAGTGGGATTGGGCCATAGGAAACGACCGACGCGCGGGGCGGCACAAGCCTGAAAAACCGCTAGCTTGACCAACGAGAACGGAGGTCATCACGCAGTTCGCGCATTCCCACGATTTCGAGGGCGTTGTCGCTGATCCACTCCCGAATTCGGTTGCGTTGAAACAGCGCGAATTCATCGGATCGAATGTAGGCCTTCTCGGGCTCGACGGCCTCGAAGTCGCCCGGCGCATTGAAGTGGAGCGAGAGAAAGGTCAGACCCTCAGGAAGCGATCGGAACATTGCTCGATATGCCGTCTCGCAATCAGTTCGACGATCCCAGAGCGTTTCCTGGACGAGATCGAAGACCGGAAAGCCCTTAGCTTTTGCCTTGGCAAGCGCAGCATTGTACCGATCGTTCGTCATTGGACCCGAATAGCTGCGCGGGTTGAAGGTGTTATAGTCCTTGACGAGCAAGATCGGAAGTTTGTAGTCGACACCCAAACTCAGATAAATGTCGACGAATTCCGGGCATAACGCAGTGCCCATATGCGCGTCGATGTGAGTGACGTCGATGCCGGTGGCGAGCGTCATTTCAACCTGCGCGCGCAGCTCGCTCTCCACAACCTTGGGGTCGGCTTTTCGCGCACTAGGTACGTCCGGCCAGAAGTAACCCATTGCGTCGGTCAGGCCCGCCGATCGAGGGGGAGCAGTCAGCGGCCTCCAGCGATAAGGTTTCTTTTCGCTGGTGAGTGTCAGGTGAACGCCGAGATCGAGTTTATCATCACGCTTGGCCATTTCGATCGCCTCAGCGAACCATGGGCAAGGCGGCATGACCGAGCCCGAACTGCAGTTGCCGATGGCAGACAACTCGGCGAAAGCAGCGTTGGCGCCGTGACTCATACCAACATCGTCCTCGTGTATCACCACGAATTTGCGTCCAGGCGGCAATTTCGCGAAGTTCATCGTCAGACCCTCCGTACCATCTGAGTTTTCATCGCCCGCCAACCTCCACGTTATCCGACGCGCGCGACGAGCTCGGTCAATTCTTCGAGTTCAATCTCGTCGCGTCGAAAGTGGGCGGCGACCCTGCCTTGCGCCAGCACCGTGAGGTCGTCCGCCACGGATAGAGCGTGACGAAAATTGTGCGTAATGAGAATAACGGCCTGACCCTGGTCCCGCGCGTGCTCGATATGGTCGAGCACCCTGCCTGCCTGGCGCACGGCAAGAGCCGATGTCGGCTCATCGAGCACCAGCAACGACGAACCAAAAT
>Ga0075030_100002421_pt1 | contig 16915 bp, 10 predicted proteins | sample LitLauG_LLR_2012_FD_71393 | JGI IMG/M metagenome (GOLD analysis project Ga0075030, IMG submission 71393) | Freshwater sediment microbial communities from Pennsylvania, USA - Little Laurel Run_MetaG_LLR_2012 | ecosystem: Environmental > Aquatic > Freshwater > Creek > Sediment | place: USA... | reverse complement strand
GGTACTGACAGTTTCGGCCCCGTCATGTTTGAACGAGGAGAAATCCTTCATCGGGGCAAGCTATTTGTGGCCTTCACCTATCAAAACTTTCAGTTCAACAACATCGATGGAGTGAATTTGAAGAGCATTCCGGCCTATTTTCCCACAACGACTGGAGCACCCGGTTTCGTGCAGACAAGCACGCGAGTCGATCTCAAGATAAACCAATTTGCTTTCTACGTGACTTACGGCTTAACGAAGCGGGTCGAAGTCTCAGTTGCGGTACCGTTCCTGAACGTAAAACTTGGGGCCAACACAACCTGTGTTAATGGCTATAATTTGGTGACCGGCGCGTACACCGGACAGATCCCATGCATTGTCACAAATCACGGTAACGTCACGACCCGCAGCAATTCGAGTGAGACCACCGGGATCGGCGACCTTGTACTTCGCGGGAAAGTTAACTTGTGGCGAGGTGAACATTTGGGCGTTGCAGGCGCTGTGGACTTGCGCCTGCCAACCGGTGACGAATTGGACTTCCTTGGCACAGGAGCTGCCGGCGTGAGGCCCTTCTTGGCGGCGTCCTGGCGAGGGCGCGTGGCCCCGCATGTTGATTTTGGATACCAATGGAACGGAAACTCTGACATTGCTAGTATTCAGGGGCCCGGCATAAGCGGCAAGCTGCCAAACAATTTGTTCTATGTTGCGGGCGCGGATGCAAGACTCGTGAAGCGGTTAACGCTTTCCGCTGACTATCTCGGCCAGCGCGTGTTTAGCGCACTGGGTGAGGGTCTCCAAACGGAGCCCAATTCTGGCTTCACCGGAGTCTTTACGGGCACTCACTCCTTTAACACGAACTATGCGACAGTAGGTGGAAAGCTGAATCCTGTTGGCAATCTACTGTTAACTGCAAATGTATTGTTTAAGCTGGATCACAACGGCCTTCGAAACAAGCCTGCTCCATTGGGCGGGATTTCGTACACGTTTTAGGATGGCCGCCGCCGAGCCGCTTTATATAACGGCATCGTCGAGACAAGATCGATGAGATGTCTGACCACGCTGCAACATACCGCGAGAAGCTCGCGGACAGGAATGTGGGCCAGGGAAGTGCAATTGCGGTAGGTAATTTGCCGTATTTAGATGGCTGGATTACCGGTTCTCGTTCATAAGTATGAAATCTATCACCCAACGCCCTGCTTTTTGAGTCATCAAAACTGAGAACTTGGGATCAGATGCCGGGGCTCGAACATCGTTAGAGACAGTCTGCTTGCACACAACTCGAACCCTTCCGTCCGGTTCCGAGATGTACCTAAAATCCGAAAATGCGAGTCTGGTGTCGACTGTGTAGCTTTCCTTTATAAATTTCAGCGTTTCCTTCGGCACTCCTGGCCACACGGAGCGCAAGGCCTTGAGGTCCTTTCTCTCGTAGCTGTTGGCGTACTGCTGGAGAACATTATTGATTTCTCTCTGGTCTCGGTCGGCGACTACAGCCGTTTCTATCGCAGGCTTTGGAGAAGGAATGTTCACGACAATAACAGTTTCGAAATCAAGTCCCCCGCCCGGCCCGACAGCACGTAGGTGATAGGTGCTGGAATCAGTGGGATTGACTGTCTTAGAACCACTTGCACCCACCACTTGACCATCCAGTTTGATGTTGGTTGCATCTTGGATGTTCCAGCTCAATTCTGCGCTCTCGCCCCTGTCGATTACCGTACGATTCGGCGCGAACGTGCCTGAAGGATACGGGATCGGAGATTTAGGCGGCTCCGCGGATGGATTGCTTGGTGTCACGTTCTTAGTCTCAGTGATGAACTCCTTCCCGGAAGCGGGCGTAGCCGGTTCAATGGTTTTATCAACCGTCCTCCCTATTTTACGTTGATCGACTTTCGCCTCTTCCCGAGGTCCGGATGGTGGCTTTCGGTCGTCATTATGCGCTGGTACGATTGCCCCGCTGGCGCTTGTTCCACTGATGACGGGTTGCTCGACTCGTGAGAGAGTCATAACGACGTTAGGCGAATCGCCCGGCTTAACCTGAATGTTCTGTGTGAGCCTCGCATAGCCGTCGTGCTCAGCCTCTACTTTGTGTTGCCCTGGAGACAACCTTCGCTGGCAAGGTACCGGGCAAGGTATCCCATCCACGGCGATGGTGCTATCTTCTGGAGTGGGATTCACTTTGGTCATGATGCTAGCAGGAGAGACCGTCGCTCGGTAAACGACAAACGCGATGACTGCGACCGCGATGGCGACCCCCGCAAAGAGCCATGTCCTGGTTAGCTGGCGAGACTGAATCGACAGTGGCTCTGACTCAGCCTCAGGAATCGTGGCCAGATTTCTTTCTGTCGAGATAACTGCTGCTGGACCTTGCCGAGAATCAATCGGCGCTGCCGACGGCTCTCCCACGGCCGAGCGACCCATGATCACGGTGGCACCAAAGGTCTCAGGATGTTCCTCGCTCGCAGCGTCTTTACCTCCGGTGGCCCTGGCCCGCTCCGCGTGCTCCTCGAGTCGTTCCAGTCGTCGGATCTCGGAATCAAGCCGGGGATACTGCGGATAGATCTGCCGCAGCTTCGCGAGTTCCTGCGCAGCCTCGCCGTATCGCTGCGATCCCTGCAGCGCCCGCGACTTTGCTACAACCGAGGCGATCTGCTCCTTGCGAATGCGAACCGATGCGAGCTTCTGCCTGATTTCTTCGCTTCCGGGATTCCGACGGAGTGCTGCTTCTGCCAGCCGAACCTGCGCCTCCGGGTCCGTCTTACGGAGTAGTTCCCGCTCCAGCCCTTCGAAAGCCGTTCGGCCGGCGACGATTGCGACAAAATCTCTGAAGTCTGGCGACTCATGATATTTCGCCGGCTGCGCGTCAATGTACTTAGTTGCTTCCGACGCGCCGCTCTCCTGCAGTATCTGCTGGCCTTCACTGATGGCTTTCTGCAACCCCAGCTGGAATGCTTCCCCCTGCCGTCGAGCATTTTCCGCCAGGCGCTGTTGTTTCTGGCCTTCAAGCCTACGGATCTCTAATTCCAAGTCTGGATACGCGGGATACAGCCGGCGCAGATGCTCCAGCTCTTTTGCCGCATGCCCGAATTGCCGCGATGCCTCCAGCCCTCGGGCTTTCTGCGTGATCTCTTTGATTTGTTCTGCGCGGTTGCGAAGGTCGGCGAGCCGTTTCTTGATCTCCTCGTTGACTGGATTGTCGCGGAGTGCTGCTTCAGCCAACCGGACCTGTGCATCTGGTTCGTGTGTGCTCGCCAGATTCTTGTCCAGAGTCTCGCAAGCCAGGCGCTGAGCAATCGTTGCGGCGAAGGCGCGATACTCCGGAATCTCACGGTACTTTGCGGGCTGCGCGCTCACGTATCTAGCCGCTTCCGCCGCTCCGTGCTGCTGCAGGATTCGCTGGCCGTCCTCGATCGCCCTCTGCAATTCGGATCGGAATTGCTCCGACTGCCGCCGCGCATCTTGGAGTCGCCGCTCTTCTTCGAGCCCGGTCAGTCGGCCGATTTCCGACTCGAGATTGGGGAATCCGGGATAAATCGTGCGCAGCCGCTGCAGTTCCGCCACCGCATCGGTATATTGTCGTCGTGCCTCCAAGAGCCGGGTGCTTTTTGCAATCGCGCTAATCTGTTCCTTGCGACTTCGTACTGCGCTGAGTTTTCTCTGGATCTCTTCGTTGTCCGGATTCCGACGGAGCGCCGCCTCTGTTAATTGGACTTGTGCGTCTGGTTCCGGCGTCGCTGCCAGATCCCGATCTAGACCTTCGCACGCCGCGCGCTGTGCTACTGCCTCACTGAGAGCTCGGAATTCAACCGACTCACGGTATTTGGCTGGTTGCAGTTTCAGGTACTCCGCGCTTCGCAGCCCCCCCCGTTCCTGGAAGATGCGCGTGCCCTCCTGGATCGCGTCGCGTAATCCCGTCTGAAACTGTTGCCACTGCTTGCGTGCGTTATTCAATAGTTCGAACAGACGAGCATCCGAAACCTCCGGAGTCCTGTTCTCCAGAAACCGCACTGCTCGCTCTAGCTGGTTCTGGGCTAGCAACTGCTGAGCCTCCGCCAATATCCGAGCGACCGTCTCCGATTGCTTCTGTCCTTCGCGTCCTCGCCGCAGCAACTCCTCTATCTCTTCGGACTGGGGGAATTCCCGCTGCGCTTCTTCCAGAATTCGAGCTGCATGGTTGTACTGCTCAGCAGCAGCCAGATCTTCGGCCTGACGAACCATCCGCCGTTTTCGATCTTCGGCCTTTTCCGACGCGAGCCGGTCCTTCGCAAGACTGCGCAGCGTCTCGAGTTGACTTTCACCCGGAACAGTCTGCAGGGCCTTGTCGATCAGCGATAGCGCTTCGAGAGTTTTGCCGAGTTCAAGTAGCCTATTCGCTTCAAGAAACTGTTGCCTCGCGTAAGCTTTCAACTGAACCCGGTGCTGTTCGGCCTCCGCTATGGCTTTCAGCTTAAGAAGTCCCTGGTCTCGCGGGTAGCGTTCGAGTCCTTCTTGGGCGACGGTGGTGGCTGCTGCGTAGTCTTCTTGGCCGAGAGCCTCCTGAATTTTCTGGGTCAGCCGGTCGATCTCCAGCTTACGGCTCTGCTCTTCGCGTCCAGTATTGACTACCCTCAGTAGTGAGAAGAGTTCCACGGACGTGGGATCGAGGGGTTCTGCTTCCTTTAGCGTATTGAACGCTCCAGTCAAATTGCGATCGGTGATCTGGTCGCGGGCCACATCCAGCAGTGCACGCATCCGCTGCTGCCGTTCCCGCTCCAGCACCTGCTTGAGAATGACGACTTGCAACGCCTTGGCGGAAGTCTCCTGGGGGTCGATTTCCAGCGCCTCTCGAACCGCGTTTTTAGCCTCCTCCAGGTCTCCCGCCTGATGAGCCTCTTCTGCCCTGCGCAGCACCGACTCAAGTCGGGCGGCTCGATCCTTCGCTTCCCGGATCGATTCTCGAAGACTCGTCAGACCCTGGTTGGTCTTATCGAGGCTGATTGCCTGATCGACGATTCCGAGCGCATCGTCATAGCGTCTCTCGAGAAAGGCCTGATCTGCCTGTGTGTGCAACTGGCGAACTTGTTCAATTTGCCGCTGCTGGCGGATTCTTACTTGCACTTGGCTCAGCAGTTTGTGTGCCTCTGTGTGGCGCCCATCAATCGAAAGAACCTGCCTGAGACAATCTTCCGCCTTCGCCCACTCGGTTCTTTGTGCGGCCGTTTCGGCTCGCTTCAGCCACTGCGAAACCTCGGACTGCTTCTGCTTCTCCGCTACCGCGGTCAAGTCAAATGCGAACTCCTGTCCGGTGGGATACCGCAGATCGCGGTTTTTGGCGAGGGCTCTGGCAATTATTCGGTCCAACTCCTGCGGGTAATCCTGCAGGTACGATCCCAGCGGCGGCGGATCTTCGCAAATGATTTGGTGCATGATCGCCGCCTCGCCCGTAGATTGAAATGGAAGGGCGCCGGTCAACAATTGATAAAGAACGACGCCAGTTGAGAAGATATCGGTTCTTCGATCCAGAGGGTGACTCTGAAACTGCTCCGGAGACATGTAGTGGATCGTCCCCACAATCTCCGTGCGGCTGATGCCGGTGTCTCCAATACGGGCAATCCCGAAGTCCACTATCTTAACGCTGCCGTCGTTCAGCACCATAATGTTGGCAGGCTTAATGTCACGGTGAATAATGCCGCGCTCGTGGGCATAGTTCAGACCATTGCAAACATCAGCACAAATCTTGAGCTTGGCGGTGAGGGTGAGTGAGGTACCGCCTGAGGTGAGGATTGAGTCCAGGCTCGAACCCTCCAGATACTCCATGACCAGATAAGGGTTTCCGTCTTGGTCGCCAAACTCGTAGATGGTGACAATGTTTGGGTGCTGGAGACTGCCTGTGGACCTGGCCTCAACGCCGAAACGTTTCAGCAAGCCCGGCGTTGCTCCCACGATCATCTTTATTGCTACGAGACGACCCAACTGGGGGTCGCGCGCCTTGTACACTACTCCCATTCCCCCGCGCCCGATCACGCTGACGACTTCGTACTTGCCGATTTTGCTGGGCTGGCTTATCAAGTTGTTCTCACGTCACCTCGTGGTCCGGTGCCCAACGAGGAAGACCCCAGGAAGCAAAGACTTTAATTTTATGAGCTTTACCGGCCCAAGTAAATGGCCCAATCCGACCATCGCGAGCTCCGTACCCTTGGAAGATTCCATTTGATCGAGGGCCGATGACCTGTTAATACGGCATGTCCGGGCTACACGTGAGCAGCCAATGTTGCAGGAGCTCGGCAGGCCGAAGGCGCAAAGGCTGGCGCGATAACAAGAAAAGGAGATCAGAGAGTTCTTTGTTTGTCAGTCTGGGCGCAGAAGCGATTTCGGAATCAGTTCGTTGCCTACCATGGACTTATAAAGACTGAGATTGCCAACTGTGCTCGGCTAAGTGCTTTGTTTGCGGTTTGCAGGCAGGTTCGAAATCTACGCTCTGAAGCTCCGTGTTGCTTATAAAGGATCGAAGGTTTCGATGACGTCCCTGCAGCCATTCGTTCTATGGTTGGCGCCCGGGAGCCTGTGCTTGGAGGACGGTTGCAGATGCTGCATGTGGAGAATGAGATCCAGAGTCAAGTCCTCCGCATCGGCAGCTGGACACCAGTAAGCATGCCTGTGGACCCAGATCCTGATGTAGTCAGGAAATCGCTTGAAAAATTCGATGAAGTTGGTTGGCACCGTGGGCGACGACGGCTTCGTGGTTGAACTACGTGCGGGCAAGCTTAAGGAGAGGAAGGGACGAAGTTGTTTTGAGGGTTCAGCAAATGCTGAATCTGCCTACGAAGAAGGACGCCGAGCACATCTTCAACGTGGTGATCGACTGCAGGGAAGCTACACTGTTGAACAATCTTGGGGGATCAGACGAAGTATCCGGCGATCGGCAACTCGATGCGCGATGAAACCGGGCTGAGCATCACGTCGCGGTTTTGACGAACCTTTGCTCCACGCGCGCTTTTGGCCCAGCTCCACAAGCAGGGGTACCCACCCAGTGCACTGTTCGGCGAGCTCCAGAGCGTTAGCCCGAAGCAAGGTGCTCTTGCCTTGCCCAGGTTCTCCCAGGACTACAAGCCGGGGCCCACGAGTCAGAACGTCGTAAGCCGGCTCAGGCAACGGCTTGACTACGGGTTCAGAGTCGGTCCCTTGCTCGTCCGTTTGGTCTTTCCGGGTGGGGGAAAGATGCCGGAGAGTCCACGGCGTCGCCGCAGACTTGGGGCGAAGCTCTCACCTGTGTCTGCAATTGCTCTTCAATTAAAATCTCTTTGAGAGGATCGGCTCAGATGTGACGCCGAGGCCGGGCACCCGCACCAGCGTAGCGCTTCAACTCTTCGAGGTAAGGATGGAGAACTGCATCCTTAGACTAAGAGGCATGGAGTCTCGTGGGGTCCGATTCTACCAAAGGGGTGGTACTTGCGACTTTTCGAGTCTACACGAGGAGTTTTGTTTTGACTTAGGTCTCTTGTAGCAGTATTTTACGAGCGTGTCGATAAACTTCGAAAAGGGTTGGTTGCAGCATACAGCTGACCACGTCACTACCGAAGTTCTGGCCAGGCGACTGATCCTGAGCGCAGCATGGGGTTTGTCACAGAACAAAAGGGTGGAAGTAATTCGGTGGTGCAAAGCTGCAGAGCGTAGCAGCAGCGATGCTCACTTCTTGCAGGTCACTAAGGGCCTCCATCAACTCGAAGGGCCATTTCAGGATCTCATGCACATCACCATGAGACTATACATCCCCGGCAGCAGACCAGGAGACCTAGTTCCAGACACCCATTTTAGAGGCAAGTTCCACTTATACGCCAAGATACTGAAACCGCAACAGGATGGATGTCGACTTCTGCCTACGCGGCTAAGTTATGACACGTTGGGGAACGCCATGGACCTGGGAAACTTTTTGAGAGTCGATATAACGAATGTCGAACCGACTATGTGTGATCTGGCTTCAAAACATTGAGCCGTATTCTGGTTTTGTCAATCTGCGGAATCATTTCGCTGGTGTAATCATGATGTTTTCGAAAAGCGACGTGGCCAGCCTCGCTACTCTGCAGATAGATCGGTCCGGGTAGTGCCTCGTGACTATCCAGAGCCCCGCCTGTGATGCCCGGAATTTCCTGCTTGTCAATAAGTTGCCGGAACAATCCCGTACTTGGCTACTGAGCAGCTGAAAGGCGCCAAACAGGATGCGGGCTCCGACCTGCGATGACGGGGCCCATTGGGTTTCGACCAGCGATCACCTGGCCGAGGACAAGCAGGTGTACAAACTGCTCGCTACTCTCGGAGAGGGAAAGATTCGAATCCGCGATACTCCTATGCAGTAGGTGCAGCAAAAGGCAATCCCATCGGCAATTAGTGTCGTCGCTCCCAGTGCTCATCGGCTGCGATGAGTTTCCAGTCGGCTATTCCTTGGCAGGTTGCCCTCCGGCAGAGCCTGCCTCCGCTTCACCGACTGGAACGATTCTCAACAACCCACGCTGCCGTACAATGATTTTTCAGCAAACGGCAACAGCCCCCTTAACTTCGTGTCTCAGCCCAAGGGTGCACTCCATCTTGCCGTCCGTATACACGCCCCCTATCCGTTTGACCCTCCTCGGAGAAGCCCTTAACCCGAGAACGTCCGCTAGATGTACAGCGCGCTCTCATCCAAGATGTATGGCGGAATGACACCCATCGCAAAGCGTGAACAGGTTCTCTTCGGAGTCCCGGCCTGAGTGGCTGCGAAACTGTTTGTGATGAACTTCTAGGTTCGTCATCGTGCCACAAAGTTGACACCGCCAGGCGTCGCGACGCAGGACCTGCTGGCGAAGACTCTCGTACGACGCCGGCTCCATCCGCAAGGGCGCACTTTTTTGGCTGATTGAGCTCATGATGCCTTCTCGCTCAAACCTTCAAGAAATGCCTGTCTCTGCTCTCCGGGCAGGAACTTGAAGAATCTCGTCATCGAGAACAACAGCGTCTCGGGATCCCCGTTGTCCAGGTTGGCGCCCGCCAGAAAGTCCGCGCAGATCATTTCCAAGCAGTAGCCTCGGGATCGATCGCTTCCCAGCATCAGCGCCGCTGTTTCGATCGCTTTCTCGATGACCGGCATTTGGCTTTGGTACAGTTTGAAGTAGACAATCTCCCAAGGCTCCGTTTCCCGCCCGGTTAGTTCCTTCTCCACCGCCTTCTTAAAGTCCTCCTTCGGCATCTGCCGGGCTTTGTGCAACCAGGTTGCACAATCGAAGCTCTCCCTGTCCCGCCGCGCGAGCTTGACCAGCTCGATCCCCTTCGCCCATCCCACGTCCTTGAGTTCTTTTCTCGCCTGCGGCGGCAAGTTTTCGTGGATCGACATCAGGTAGTACGCTTTCCTCCTCGATTCCGGAAAACGCCTTTCTAGAAATTCATCGAAACACTTCAACCTCTCCAGCCGCCAGTACTGCCCCGCCCGCACCTCGCATAAATAGCGCGCGAGCTCGACGAACTTCGTGTCTCGCTCCGCCTCCTTCCGCTGTTCCCAGGCCAGAATCTCGTCAATCTTGCCCAGTACAAATACGGCGCGGCGACGATTGAACTTCGGCGGCATAGGCGGATATTCAGTAACTAAGCTCGTCAAGCCAATCAAGACTCTCGGCTCCTGGACGCCGCACGACAGCGGCGTCAACCATTTCCTGCTTTCCTAAACAAAGCCCTACATACGGACAGCTGCTGCAGGGATTCTGAGGAAAGCGGATGCCACTGTGCGGCAGAAAGTCCGCCGACTCGATTCGCCGGATTGTGCCTTCCACCAGGCGGCCAAACTCCTGGCGCTGTTCGTCGGTGATCATGGTGCGCAGGTACTGCACCTCGACAAGCCGTTTGCGGACGAAAACGACCTGCGCGACCTCCGCAATTCCTGTCATCCAGGAATAACAAACCAGTTGCGGGTCCAGAGCCAACAGTCCCTCTGGTTCTTCCGGGTATCGGCTGGACGACGTCTTCCACTCCAGAAGACAGCGCTTGCCATCGAGTTTTCCAATAGCATCGATATAGGCCACGAAGTCGTTCTTGTCGCCCACAGGACGGGTGAACTTGATCTGCTGATTTCGTCGAGGGCGGGTGATCTGCACGCGACTGTCTTGGCAGAAGCGGGTCAAGAGCATGATTCCTTGCTGTAGCATGCGATCCCAGGAGTCGCCGTTGGAGTAATGCAGGCCTTCGCCCTGGCAGGCAGACCACTCGGCGAACAGCACGGCTCCGGGATCTTCCCGGCGAAAGAGCGCACCCAAAGCCCGTTCGAAGGCGCGACCGAAGAGCATCGCCGCCCGCGTGTCCTTCTCCTTCCACCCATCAAGATAGCGATGCCGATAGCGCCGCGGACAGGTGAGGTATTGGCTGATCTGGGTGAAACTGTACGTCATCAGGCCACCTGCGGGTTGTCCAGGTTTGCGGGGGAGAGTTCTTCCCAACGCCCGGCAGGAGCAAAACCATCGAGCCGGAGCAGGGAAGTGCCGTTAAAGACGATGTGGCTGATCTTGACCACGCCCTGCAGACCTACGAGTTGGGTTTCGTCGACTTCGTCGCGTCCGAGCAGTTCGGTGTCGTAGCCAAAGTCGCGCAGGAACCAGTTTAGTTTCCACAGGGCTTTCGGATTGCAATAGAGCCGGCTCGAAACAACGTGGCCCGAGAACCGGCTGGGTTCCAGAATGGCAAGACTGAGCGTGTAGTAGGGCTTTGGAGACTGCCGACGAAACTGGACTCGTTGCACCCGAACCAGGAAGACTCCGTCGGGGATCTGGTTGGCAGCACAGCGATCCGCGGCGTGCAAGCCTGAGATCTGGCGTTTCAAGCGGCACCTTCTTTCTGGCCGAGATAGCTGTTGAGCTGACAGAGCAGGGCATTGCGGTCCTTCTCGACCCAATCCGATAAGTGGGCGACGAAGTTCTCAACCTGCTCCCGCGTTGCCTCACGCAGCGTCTTCACCGCGCAGAAATCCGTCGCGTAAGACTTGACCAGGTTCGGATCGAGCCGATGCCGGCGAATGACTTGGCACAGTCGATCGCGGACGGTACGGCTCGTTCCGTTCCCGTTAGCAGGTTGTGGCGGAAGCTTCCTTGAATCGGGGGCCTGAGGCGACGGTTCCGCAACGGACCCGATCTCCTCGACCGAGCAGATGCCGATCCCGTAGGCTTTGCGCAGAGCGCGGTTCACCGCTCTGGCTTCGGCAACACGCATCTCGGCTCCGTGGACGAGGAAGGAGACGTTGGAGGGATCGGCATCGCCGTAGCCAACGAAGCCGGACGAAGTCTTGGTGGGGTAGACCGTCGCCTTGAGAACGAACCGGGTTGCCGCCAAATCGCAGAGCGTATCAACGGCTTCGACGTGGATCCCGCTGCACTTCCTGCGACGAGCCAAAGCCAGCAATCCGGAATGCGTTACGTACCATCGCCCGTCAAGGAGAATTATGTCTCCCGAAGTAACTGACAAGTGATGGTCGTTTATGAGTTGCCTTAAGGTTTGCCATCCCTCCGCAGAAACGTTTCCCCATCGCTTCCGCGCGCTTCCTTTGTTCGACGCAAAGCTCGACTCCTTTGTCCTCATTGGATTCCTCCTGCAGTCTCTTTGGTGTTCGTCTGTGGCACCAATTTCATCAATTGCCAAGTATTAGTGATCGGCATAAAAGTAGAGTTCAAGCGTGATCGGCCTGCGTATTCCTAATGGAATATTCTAATTGGAATATAACCGAAATGCAACCAAAATATGTCTGATAGGCGCACCTCGAGATTGGACCTGAAAGCAATAGGTGAGAGAATCCGCGCCCTACGAGGGAATCAGTTGCAAGAAGAAATTGCTCCCAAAATCGGAATTAGCCAGGGACAGCTTTCAAAGATAGAGAGTGGCAGAATGGCCCCATCTCTCGAAACGCTTGTCAGATTGGCGAGTCGGTTCGACAAGAGTCTCGATTGGATTGTCACAGGCCAGGACAGACATTAGAGAATCGAATCCCACGCTATCTTCTGGTGGGCGCGGTATGATGAGGCGCAAGTTCTGATATTCGCTGCGTAGCAAGGCAGACGTTACCTGCGGCGTGCTAGGCTGATGACTATGCGGGCCGTCAGAACGCTGTCGGTTTTGTGGGCAATCGTGGCGACGTGCCTCGCAAGCCAAAACCAGAGAGACTCGCAGACCCATCCCAACGTTTTCCTAATAACGATTGATACCCTTCGGGCAGACCATGTTCACTGCTACGGATACGATCGCATCAAAACGCCAGCACTGGATGCACTGGCTGAAGAGGGCGTCCTTTTTGCGCAAGCTTTCACGCCCAGCCCGATCACGAATACGTCACACACCTCGATCCTGACCGGACTGCTACCGAGCACGCACGGGGTGACAGACTTCGCCGTAGCTTTGGCAGGCAAGAATCCGACATTGGCTGAGTTGCTCAAGAAGCAAGGCTACGAAACGGCAGCATTTATCGGTTCTATCGTTCTAGACAGCAAAGAATTCGCGCCTGGGTTGGACCGAGGATTTGATTTTTATGATAACTTCCCGCACCCGGCCCGAACCAAATCGCGATGGGGTCGGCTGGAGCGGCGGGGAGAAGATGTCGTTCAACATGCGAGTGCCTGGTTGAACGCACATCTCGCGTCCCCGCGTTTCGTTTGGATCCATCTCTACGATCCTCATGATCCTTACGAACCTCCTCCCCCTTTTTCCGAAACCTACAAGGAGAGCTTGTACGATGGTGAGATTGCTTATGCGGATTCGGTTTTGGCTGGTTTTGTTTCATTCCTGAAAAAGCATGCCTGGTATGAGCACTCCATCATCGTAGTGGTCGGAGATCACGGTGAGGGCTTGGGAGAACATCGCGAGGCAACGCACGGAATCTTTCTCTATGATTCCACCACCCACGTGCCTTTGATCATGAAAGTCCCGAATCAGCGAACTGCGGGAAGGGTCGTGAAAGCGCAAGTGCGGACCTTGGATATCCTTCCGACTATCCTCGATTTGCTGCATGTTTCTCTTCCAACGCGTCTGGACGGGGAGTCGCTGCGACCTTATTTTTCCGCTGGTCAAGACAGCGACCGGATCGTATTCGGAGAGACCGACTATCCCTTGCGTTTCGGCTGGGCACCGCTTCGCTCTGTGCGCGCCCACCGCCTGAAATTCATCGAAGCGCCCCGCTCTGAACTGTATGACCTCGTCCGCGATCCGCAAGAAGGAACGAATAACTATGTTCCATGGGACCCCAGTGTGCAGGAATTTCGCGCTATGTTGGCGGAGGTGCGCAAGAAGGCGTCCCCGACTTCAGGCTCGACTCGGTCCATTCCCCAAAGCACGATTGATGAGCTGAAGGCCTTGGGCTACTTGACTCGCGCGGACGCCGAAAGCTCAACCAACGCGGCAGAACCATCGTTGTTGCCTGATCCGAAGGACAAGATCGAGGAGCAGAATCTTCTGCACCAGGCGATGATCGCGTCCGAGGACGGACGACCGGGCGAGGCCCGTGCCGCCCTCGAGAAGGTTGTGGAACTCGATCCTCAGTCGGTTGCGGCGCTCGGTCAGTTAGGCCAATTGGAATTGCAGATGAAAGACTACCCGAAAGCGGCGGACCATTTAAGCCTGGCGCATCAATTGCGCCCGGGCGACTCGACGCTTGCCTTCGACGAAGGTAGAGCTAAGGAAGGGAATGGAGATCTCGCCGGGGCGAAGGAGGCATTAGAAGCAAGTCTTACGCTCGATCCCGCCCACCTTGATGCGCGCTTGCTGCTCGGCCAGGTTGACCTTAGACTAAAAGATCTGAAGGCTGCGGCAGACGAGTTCGAAGCCGCACTATTGCTCAAGCCGGAAAACAGCGAAGCTCAGCTCGGGAAGGCAAAAGTGCAACTTGCCTCGGGGAAATTTAGTGAAGCCACGAAGCAATTGGAGGCGATGGAGATCTCGCAACCCGGCAACCTTGAAATTCTCGACCTGCTCGGGCAGAGCTACACTGCTTTGGGCGAAAAGGAAAAGGCAGAACAAGTTGCGAAGCGAGCCACGACTTTGCGGAACAATTCACGACCGTAACTTTTATTGCCTGCCACTGCGGCGATTATTTCTGCGCGACATTTTCCTGTGAACCGTCGAAGATCTCGTTCAACACATGACCGCGCATCTGTTTCGGTTGTTCTAGGCCGTAAATATGCAAGATTGTCGGGGCAAGGTCGTACACAGAAGCCTCAAATCCCATCAGGCGCAGGCCGCGCTTGATCCCCGGACCCATTGCGAAAAACGAACCGGGTACATCATCGCCGTCGGCGAAATCATGCTTGGCGATTACGGGAGTCGTTTTCTCGTGATCCATGTGCGCGTGAGGGTCAGTTTCTTCGAATTCACGCAGCGGCTTGATGCCATGGTCCGAAACGATAAAGACATACGTGTTATCGTCTGCATGCTTCAGAATTGTGCCCAGCACCTTGTCGAAGGCGATGTACTGGTTGGGAAAGGCATCCTCGCGAACGCCATTTATCTTCGCGTTGTAACCGACATTGTAGGGCGCAATGGGATAAAGCCAGTGTCCGGTGCGGTCTTCGCAGGATTGGACCAGCCAGGTGAAATCGGTGGGATGGTTGGTCATTAAATAGTCGAAGAGTTGTGTCTGCTGATCGCGGATCAGTTGGACTTTATTCAGCCAGGCATCGATGACCTCGGTCTCGTGGCCGTTCAAGTCCGCGGCCGGGGGCATGCGCTCACAATCGATGTAAAAGTCGACCACATTCTTGAGCAGTTCCGGCTTCATTGAGGCGGGATAAACCGCATCACCACCTGCAACCTCTGAAAGCTTTGGGGCGCAAAGAATGCCGTCTTCGCAATTCTTGCCCCGGGTCAACATGCCACTGATCATGTAGCCGTTCACCGGGAGGACCGGAAAAGTCGCGGGAACATTGGCCATACCAACAGTGACTCCATGTTTGGAAAGCAAGGACCAGAAAGGCTCCTGCTTCAACATGTTCGTATTGGCGGTGATGCCGCCGACCACAAAGCCGGTAACGCCATGTTCGGCGGGCCGTGTGCTGGTGAACATGGTGGAATAAACCCGAGGACAGTTTGGGGCGTCGACCGTGCGGAGCTTGCCGTGTACGCCATTCTTGATGACTCTGGCCAGGTTGGGGAGATCGCCCTTGAGCAGCAGGGGACGAATCACATCCAACTCCATGCCATTGACGCCGACCACGATCACACGAGGTTTGGGCTTGCCTGCGCTCTGGGCTTGACCGAGGGGAAACCCGGTTAGTAAGGGGAGAAGCAATAGCAGTGTGTGAAGCCTGCACAACGCCATACGAAACCTCGCCGTTTCTGCCGAACGAACACACTGGTCGCCCCCTTCTGAGGCGGCCCAAGACACAAGTGTAGTTCAAGACTTCCGCCCGGTTCAGAATTCGATTCTCAGCGCCAACTGCCCAACGCGGTTTCCTCCTGCGTCACCGGTGCGAGATGCGAGAACCTGTCCGAATGTGCCTTGGCCGTTAACACTCTCAGTCAGATTGTTGCGTGGATCATCGAAGTTTGGATGGTTGGGGATATTTGTAAAGCTGGTCTCGAACTTCAACTTAAACCTCTCCGTGAGCTGGAAATCCTTGGCGAGCCCCAGGGAGAGGTTAACGGTTCCGGGGCCAACAAGCGACCCCACGCTGGCGTTGCCAAAGCGGCCAATGACGTTTGAGCAAGAAAGAGTGTTGTTGACCAAGTCTTGTCCTGGGACGCCGCCGGGACAGGCGAATACGTTCGGATTCCACCACTGCGTGCGAGTGTGGTGAACGTTGTTGGGATTGCCTCCAAGGTCAGGCCGGTTAAAGCCAAAATTGGCGTTTCCGGAGGAATCAAATTGAATGAACGGAGTGTCGAAGGGGCCAGTTTGAACTAGAAGAATAGTGCTCAACCGCCAACCTCCGACAAACCCGTTTAGCACGCTGTTGGCGTTGCCCAGAAGGAAGCGCCCTTTCCCAATGGGAAGCTCGTCCACCATGGTCGTGATCCAACGATGCTTGCGGGTGCCACCGACGTTGCCGTAGTCCCCTCTCAGGTTGTATTGGTTCATCGCGTCGCCCGTAATTTCCCCGTCAAAACCGGAACGGGGCCACGATTCGGTGTCCGAGAGGTTGCGCGCCCATGTCCAGGTAGATTGGAAGGTGAGCCCGTGGGAATACTTGTGGATTAGCTCGGCCTGCATCGACTCATAGGTGCTGATGGCGCCGGCGGCACGCATCCTGACATGACTCCAGGCTGGAAACGGTGTGGGCCCGGGGGTGCCATTCACAATAGGGACTTGATTAAGATTCGGGCTCCAGGTGAGCTGATCCCCGCGGTTGGCAATATACGACACACGCAGCGCGGTATTGCCGTGGAGCACCCTTTCGACCGACAGGTTCCACTGAATGCTGTACGGGTCCTTTTTGTTCAACTGATTCGCAGTGTAGAACGATTGGCTACCAAAGCCGAGGTTGGTGGGGTTGGGATCTAGGACGTTGGGGAACTGGAAGAACCCCGAGGAGCCATACGAAGTATTAGCAAAATTCCCCTGGAAGCCGTCGTGGATACCCGCCACGGAGAAGAATACGGCTCCCAAGGTCGTAACGTCGTAGATGCCGCCGCCGCCGCGAATCACCGTCTTATTGTCCGCAAATGGCCGATATGCAAAACCGAGGCGAGGACCGAGGTCTGTGTAAGTCCTGCGCAATTGTTGCGGCCACCCCGCCTGTTGCGAGGTCAGGAACGGAGTGCAAGGGTGAGCCGGGTTGGGGCCGGCATAGTTGGGGATTGCGTTTGGTGTGTTGCAGGCGTTGACGGCCACTGCCCACAGAGGCTGGGTCGCTGCCAGGGATCTGGGATCCGAGGAAAAAATCACGCGCCCCGTGCCCGGAACGCTGGGATCGAAGTTGGTGAGGTTAATGGGATCGTATAAAGCCGGCATCCTCGAAAACCTTAGGCCAGC
>Ga0075030_100002420_pt1 | contig 16920 bp, 18 predicted proteins | sample LitLauG_LLR_2012_FD_71393 | JGI IMG/M metagenome (GOLD analysis project Ga0075030, IMG submission 71393) | Freshwater sediment microbial communities from Pennsylvania, USA - Little Laurel Run_MetaG_LLR_2012 | ecosystem: Environmental > Aquatic > Freshwater > Creek > Sediment | place: USA... | reverse complement strand
CGGGCAAGGTTTTGGAGTTCTTTGACGTAGATCGGGCGAAGCAGCAAAGTTGTCATGGCTCGCTCAATCTTCCCCATAAATCCGCCCCTCACGGGCAGTTCTGTCGAAATTGTGACGTGGGAATCGGCGGGCGCCGTACCGGGGTTAATGGTGAACGTCGTGATCGCACCGTTGGTCCCAAGATCCGTTTCAACCAGGACGCGTCCCGGTTCTGGCTCGGTGATCGAGGCGCGGAAGGTCTGCTTCCTGCCGAACACGCTCATCTGAAAACGAATGATTGTGCCGGCACCGACTCCGCCCTGTTCCACCATCAGGCCAGTGAACTGCTCGGGGAGGATTCGCGGATGACCGTCGTTATAGTTCGAGATGAGGGAATACACTCGTTCGCTCCGGGCGGGAATGATTGCCGACGCAGAGACGACGTGCTTTTCATGTTTGTTGGTGTCCATGTGGCGCTACTCTTTGGATACGAATGGTACTGCCCGGGATTCACTTGTGAAAGTGATTACGGATAGCCTCTGCCTGTACGCTCGTTACGACGGCCGACAACGCCGCGGTGTCGGCCTGCTTGACGGCACGCACGCTGCCGAAATGCTCCAGCAGTCGACGCGATGTGCTGGCGCCCACGCCCGGAATTTCCAGCAACTCGGTCGAGCGGTCGCGGATTTGCCGGCGCTTGCGGTGGAACGTAACGGCAAATCTGTGCGCTTCGTCGCGGATCAACTGGATCAGGTGGAGCACCGGGGAATGGTGGTCGAGCGCGATCGGATCCTTCTCCTGCCCGTACACGTACAAAATCTCTTCGCGTTTCGCGATCGCCGCCAACGGCTGGTTGATGATTTCCAGTTTCTCCAGGGCCTCAGCCGCGGCATGGAGCTGCCCGAGGCCGCCGTCGATCAGTACCAGGCTGGGCATCGGCCTTTGTTCATCCTGCAGACGCTTGTAGCGGCGCGTCACGACCTCGCGCATCGATGCGAAGTCGTCTACGCCCTCCACCGTGCGGATGATGAACTTGCGGTAGTCCGACTTCTTCATCTTGCCGTCTTCCCAGACCACCATGGACGCGACCGTTTCGGCTCCCTGAATATGGGAGATGTCGAAGCATTCGATGCGTTTCGGCAGGTCGGGAAGGCCGACCGCCTCCTGGAGTTCTTCCTGGATCTTGCGGGCGTTCGGCTTCATAACGCGGAAGCGCTGGTCGTAGGACTGTTTGGCGTTGTTGCCCGCGAGATCGATCAGCGAACGCTTATCGCCGCGCTGCGGAACGAGTATGCGCACTCTCGCGGAGCGGCTGTCCTGGTCAGAAAGCAAATCTTCGAGTTCTTCGCGATCCTCGAAGTCGACTGGAACGTAGAGATTGCGTGGAACATACGGCTGGCCGATGTAGAGCTGCTTCAGTAGGGCGGAGAAGAACTCTCCGGGATGGAAAGCCTGTGTTGCCTCAGGCTCATGTGGTAACGGCCGCCTTCGGCCGTCCGGGTTTGTCGAACCCTGCATCGGTTGTTCTTTGAGTTGATGGCCGATGTCGGCCAAATCCGCTGTCGAGCTTTGCTCGACCGGACGGACGAAGGCGTCCGTCCCCACATCAGCCGTGATAATGCCGGCCCCGATGCTGAACTCGGGCAGGTCTTCCCAGAAAAATTCGCGGCGGTCGACCATCTTGCCCCCGCGCATGTGGAACAGATTCACCGCCAACATGCCGTTCTCGTAGTGGTAGCCGAATACGTCGGCATCGTCACCTTCGGCAGCGTGAATGCGCTGCCGCTCTTGCAGCTGCTCGACGGTCGAAATCAAATCGCGATAACGCGCCGCCCGTTCATACTCCTGGGATGCGGCGGCTTGCTCCATGCGCGAGCGCAGCGAACGTGCCAGGTCGGTAGGCCTGCCTTCCAGGAACAGTTTCACATCTCGCACAGCTTCTTGATAGGACTCAGGCGTAGTCAGATCCTTGACGCAAGGGCCGAGGCAACGCTTGATGTAGTACTGCAAGCAGGGGCGTGGATGAAAGCGTGTAAGGTCCACCTTGCAAGAAGGAATCAGAAAATTGCGGTGGATCAGATCGGTAATGCGATACGCCAGATTGGCTGGGAAGTACGGTCCGTAGTATGCACTGCCATCTTTGCGCAAACGGCGCGTCACATAAACGCGAGGCCAGCGTTCGCCTATCGTCAGCTTCACGTACGGATACGACTTGTCGTCACGGAGCAGGATATTGAACCGGGGCTTTCGTTGCTTGATCAGGTTGTTTTCGAGCGCCAGCGCTTCTTTGTTATTTGCGACGACGATGTACTCGACGTCGACGGCTTCGCGCACCAGCGTTCCGGTCTTGGCGTCCTCGCAGCGGCCCTCGTGGAAGTAGCTGGAAACCCGGCTGCGCAGGTTCTTCGCTTTGCCCACATAGATAACGTCACCCTCGGCGTTCTTGTAGAGATACACTCCGGGTTCGGTCGGAATCGTCCGAATTTTTGACTGCAAGTCCATCAATCGATTCGCGTCTTTCCATTCTATTGGATGGGTCTTTCACGCGCTGTGTTACAAAAAGGGAAGATGCCCATCAATTGTTTCCTTCGGAGCACCAGTGTTTGGAGTTGGTTTCAGCTGACGTTGCTCCTTCTGAGCACAATGCTATGGACCTGTGAAAAGACGGTATCGGCGCAGGGCATACCGTCCTTGCCGAGTCAGTCTCAATCCGAGGTTTCAAAATCGGAGAAAGGCAAGCAGGAAGAAGCCTCCCGTGCCGTAGCTCGCGCCAAGTCGCATCATTTCGACCGGGTCCTGATCATTGTGCTTGAGAATGTCGACTACGAACGTGCCATGCAGGATCCGAGTCTGACCAGTCTTGCCGCACAGGGCGCGAGTCTTTCGAATTTCCATGCACTGTTCCACCCTTCTTATCCGAACTACCTTGCCATGATCGCTGGAACCGACTTCGGTCTGCATCGTCGCGGCAGCTTCCTGGGTGACAAACAGGTGAACTTTCCCAACGATGCCAGCCACAAGACGATCGCCGACCGGCTGATCGCCGCCGGTCTGGACTTTAAACAATATGCCGAGGAACTCCCTCCCGGAGCCTGCCCTTGGGATATTTCAGGGTTGCATCTCGCGGACAAGCGTGGAAACTACGTCAGGAGGCACGTTCCCTTCCTGAGCTTCCGGGAAGTGCAGGAAAAGTGGTGCGACCACGTGATTGCAGTCGACTCCGCGAACGCCAACAACTATTTCGTGCAGAACGCGAAGACGGGTTTAGTGGCGTATTCGTTCTACTCGCCCAACATGAATCACGACGGGCACGACACCACGGCCGCAGTAGCCGGCGCCTGGGTAAAGAAGTTTCTGGATGAAAGCTTTCCCGAGAAACTACGCGCCGGTACCCTCGTGGTTGTGACCTTCGATGAATCCGGCGGAAACGAAGACAATCGCATCTTCACGTTATTTCTCGGAGACATGGTCAAACCCGCAAACCAGCAGGATCCCGCAGTTCTTGGCAAGCAGTACACCCATTACAGCGTGATCCGCACAATTGAAGACAATTTCGGGATCGAGCCTCTCACCGAAAATGATAAGAACGCCCAGCCGATAACGGGTATCTGGAAGTAGCCAGCGCTCGGTTCGACAGGCTCCCGCCAAATTTCCAAGGAGAGAACCGAAGGGAATGCGGCTACTCGAAGAGCCCGTACGCTGGTTCTCAGGCGATTGGTTACCGTATAAATTTTCCATTCAGGATGTTGGGTTTGCGTCCTCCAGGGAAGCTGGTGTAGCGGTCGGACCAGGCCGTGCGATACGCAAACCATTGAAAAGGTATATACTTAGTGTGGGTGCGTCGAGTTTAGAAAACTGGCATGAACCGTGCACAAGTGGGAATTGGGACTTGTACCGTGGTAAGCCATTTCCCAGGGCCTCAATCAGCATTTGCGCGGCACGATTCCAGCGCAGCTAAGAGATCGGATAAGGAGCCTCACCCTATGAACCGCACTTCGTTAGTGATTTGTCTGGCAGCCAGCATGGTGGCCACTGTCGGCTGCTCCAGCAAGAATTATGTCAAGAGCCAGACGACGCCACTGATCAACAAGACCAACGAACTCGATGATCTGACTGCGAAGAATACCCGCGACATCAAGGACGTAGACGCCCGCGCACAAGCCGGCATCCAGGCGGTGAACGCGAAGACCGCCGAGGTCGAGCAGAAGACTCAGGTCGCGACTACGAACGCACAGCAGGCACAACAGATGGCGGATGCCGCCAATGGGCGCGTCGGCGTTCTTACCAATACGGTCGCCAACCTCGATAACTATCACGCGGTCGCAGAGACGTCGGTGAAGTTCGGCTTCAACAAGGACAGCCTGACTCCGAAGGCCAAGGAAGCTCTGGATCAGCTGGCTTCAAGCATCGCCTCGACCAAGGGCTACATCATCGCTCTCGAAGGCGGGACGGACTCGGTTGGATCTTCGGAATATAACTACGATCTGAGCCAGCGTCGCGCGAACGCGGTGATTCAGTACCTGGCGGCCAAGTACAACGTGCCGGCTCACAAGATCTACGTGATCGGCCTCGGCAAAGACAAACCGGTCGAGACGAACAAGACGTCAAGCGGACGCGCTGATAATCGGCGTGTGGATGTCCGTCTGATGACCAACACCCTCGGCGGAAATGCTCCATCGACGCCGACCACGGGAAATAACCCGTCGATGTAACGAACAGTTTACCCTCCTCCCCGGAGGACTTCGCCAACAGGCCGCTCATCTCCTCCCCCTGAGCGGCCTGCTTTTTTGCTTTCGCGAGTATCCGTTGCCGGGTCGAACCACGGGTGGTTCGGCGTCGTCGGTATGGTTCGGGTCAAGGTCCTGGCGAACGGACAGCGGAGGAGTCTATACAAATCCGATAAACCGACCTGCCGTGACGATACTGAGCCACAACAGAATCGAAATCGCACCGGTGATCTTCGCGGCTAGAGGAAGGCGTGACCTCTCATCCCATGCGGATAATCTTGGCGAGATGACCGTCTGGAATATCAAGGCTTGAAATCCAGCCAATAAGAGCAAAAGCATTTTTAATCGAAACGCGGGATTCCCGTAGATTTTCACGGCTTCGGAAGAAAACAGCAGAGTTCCTGTAATGATCTGCACGGCGAAACCAATCCAAGCCCAAGGGATCAACCGCTCCGCTAAGTCGGAGACCCGCTGCCGGTGTGCAGCCCAGCCGAGAAGCCGCAAATCGAGAACTGTGATGGTTCCCACGAGAGCGGACATGCCGAGCAGATGGATGGTCTCCAGGGCAGGGAAAAGCCACAACGATTGTCGGATGGCAGTCCCAATCGAAGTTTGATCAAGCCACTGACAAAGTTGCAACATGCGAAATCAGGGCTCTCCTGCCAAAGATTTTCCGTTGGGGAGGTCTATCTTTTGCAATGCCATATAGGGCGAGCCGTCCTTGGCGACGAAACCGTGGACCGTCACTTTGTCGCCCTTTTTCACAATATCGGCCTTCCAGCCGAACCGGCTCAGCATTCCCAGGCTCCCGCACTCCAGCATCCAGTTGGCGGTCTTGCCGTGGTCATCGGTAATGTCGGCGTACACATAGGCATGCGGGTTGATCCAGTCAAAGCGCGTGATTGTGCCCTTCATCGTCACGATGTGTGAGGTATCGAAGCGGGCCAAGCCGTGATGGGCCAATGCGAATGCCGCACTGAGCAAGCATGCGGTTACAACTGCTGCAAGTCTTCGAATCAAGCGAGCCCTGTCCAAAACCCCTGCCCGGGCGTGCGTTGTGGATGCATAAAGTTGTCGAGCTAGCCCCAATTGGCTTTAGTTTACAGCGAAATGCTCCGGACTGACTTCAAGGAAAGTCGGACTGCAAACTTCGAGGTTAGAGGATGCAGTGGACGAGATCAGTCGGGTGTGGCTGTGGTCTGGGGGCGCTCTCAGCGAATGCGTTGTTCTGCGCGAATGAGCCTTATTCCAGTGCGCGCGCCGGCATTATTGTGATCCAGCTTCAGGATCAATGAGTAATCATAGTTAGCCAGCTGGTAGTCGCCACGTCGTGCCGCTGTGTCCGCCACTCGCAATAAGTCGGGGATGTCTTTCTTGGTAAAACCATCGACCATCTGAACCGGGGGGCGGAAAGGGCGTTTCGGCGTTGCAGCAACCAGAGACGCATCCGATGCGCTTTCCGATGCAACGGGAGAAAAGGGTGAGCGCTCATTGTTTTCAACAGGCCTACCGGCCGCTGTGGCAATCGCGGATGACGCCCCGCCATTCGATGGAAGCGTACTTGTCGCGGGAGCTTGGGTCGTCATCACGGCCCCCGGGTTTCCCGCCGGATCGATCGGTTGCCCATCGTTGGGACCTGTTGAGGACGGCGTCGCAACATTAGACCCGTCCGGCGCGGTCGTGGGAGCAGTTTCCGGTTGAGTTGCGGCCGCTCCCGGAGGTGCGCCAGTCCCGTTCGCCGCCGTGTCGCTATCGCCAACACTGGTTTGCGCACTTTGGCCGGCTGCAGGCTTGTCCGGAGGGCTCGACGGAGCCGGTTTTAGATCGCGTAGCGTTCGCGGCAACTTCTGTGATGCGCCCGCCAGTTCGTTCACGAACTCAGGGTAAGAGCCTGTCGTCCGGTGGACGTAATAGGCCCAGCCCCCGGTAACGATAAACAGCAGCATGAATGCAATCGGCCAGAGCCTCCTCCTTTTTGGAGAGGGTTCGGTCAGAAGAAAACTGGGTAGGGCAGGCTCGGGTTGCGGTTTCGGCTTCACCAGGGGTGCGGCCGGACCGACCACGGACGGGCTCAGGTTCATTCGAGCCGCTTGCTCCGCAAAAGCTGCCCTCATTTCCTCGCAAGACTGAAAGCGCTCTTTCGGTTCTTTCGCCAGCGCCTTTCGGATCACCGCATCAATGCCGCCGGGAAGTGCCGGGTTCACCAACGAGGGGGCGACGGGATCTTCATTGACGATCTTGTACAGGATGGTCGTGACCTCGCCGACGAATGGTCTCTCTCGCGTGACCAGTTCGTAAAACACAGAGCCCAGGGAAAAGATGTCAGCTCGCTGATCGACTTTCCTGCCGGCCAGTTGTTCCGGAGCCATGTAGCTGGGCGTGCCCACTACCAGTCCCGTCTGGGTTAGCGATGTGTTTCCAAGCTTTGCGATGCCGAAGTCGAGTACCTTGATGACTCCGTCGTCCGTCACCATCAGGTTGGCGGGTTTTAGATCTCGATGAATCACGCCTCGGGAATGAGCAAAGCCCACCGCCGCTGAAATCTGATCGGCCCAGGAAAGGAAGGTTGCCAGCGAAGGTACTCCGACGTCCGCCAGAAGCGTCGCCAGCGTGATTCCTTTCACGTATTGCATGCTCAGGTAAACGACGTCGTCTTGCTGGCCAACGTCATAAATCGTAATGATGTTGGGATGATCAAGCCCACCTGCGGCCTTGGCCTCCTGTTTGAGGCGCTCGATCAGGTCGTCACGGTTCGGGGCATTGCGGTCGATCGAGATGGTCTTAAGCGCGACGGTACGTCCAATAAGTTCGTCGTAAGCCTTATAGACCGCCCCCATTGCGCCACGTCCCAACTCTTCCTGCAGGTGATACCGGCCTACTGTCTTCAGGCCTGCACGGCTCGCCTGGCGCAGATGTCCATAGGTCGAGTCGTCGGTCCAGAGCATTTCGAAGATCGCTTCGGGACTGAACGTTTCTCCTGCCTCGCGCACCGGGGTGGAATTGAACTTAAATCCGGGCACGCTCTTCATCGCTTCATAGATGCTCTCGGCAATTAAAATCTGCGCGGAGGTGACGTTGGCAAGCATGTCCTCGGGTGCGGCCGAGTCAGCTTCTGACGGTTTCTCGGCCTTCGTTCCGTAAACCAGAATCGACGGAACGACTTGGTGCGGCTCGGTCTTGCGTTGAAAGGTCAGAAAGCGCTGTTGCAGCGCCTTCGCAGTCGACAGAGCATGGGCCGGTTCGGCGAAATGAGCGGACCAGAGTTCGGGCTGGCGATCCGCGATCTTCCCTTTGCCATCATGGACGATCCCCTCAACCAGCGCGGATATCTCTGGATCCTCGGTGAGAACCAGGCCACTCGGCGGCTGCGATGGACCGCCATAGCTCCATAGCCGTAGAAACAGGGACACGCCGCTCTCCAGAGTCGATTTATCACAGAGGGAGGAGTGCTCGTCAGTCTGGTTTTGTGGTGACTTCGGCAGTTCCATAAGTCGGCGGATCTGATTGGCGCGGTCGTTTCGCAAACGCGACGCGTGAACTCGCACGTTTACAAGCCCTGGGGGACGGCACCTTCAGCATAGCGGAGGGTACCGTTTTTTCCAGTTACTTTGGTCTCGGACCAGAATTTCTCGCCCTTCGAAGATTGGTTCGTTCCATAAGCGGTTGGCTCGTGACCGAAGTAAGATCGACAAGCTCCCGGCCGGGAATTACGCTAACTCGAACGGCGCCGCGCAAATTCGCATGCGATCACGGCGTGAAAGGATTTTCGCAGTCATGTCTTCGAAACCTCAGCAAGACCCCGAACTCCCGTCTCGTTTAAAAAAGACCAACGATGAACTGAAGCAGCTCCAGGACTCCGTCAAGACCGGAATGATCGATGTGAAAGTTCTCATGGACTTCCGCACTGCTTCCGAAAGGGCGCGGCAGGCCAGCGTCGCCGTGCAACGTTGGTTGGAGAGCCAGGGCAAGGGGAATGATCCCTACCAGTTGATGAACGAGGTCATGCGCCAGCGAGTACAGATGACCACCCAACTGGTGAAGGACGTGGCTCGTGACTTGGAGGCGCTCGACCTGGATTTCGATACGCCGGGACTTCCCGCGCTGAATCAGGCGGTACAGACGTTGGCCGAGAGACTAACCAAGCTTTTCCCTCAGAAACGATAGGGACTCGGGTGCGCAGGAGATCAGCATGAGTTTCAGAACTGCCGCAATCTTGTCAGTGGTGCTGGTCGGCGGCATGTTTCTGACGTCCATCGCCACGGAGCACCTTGCGCTCTGGTACGTGGCACACGGCGTGGAAACGATACCGGTTTACCAAAGGGTCTTCTTCTCCATGGGTGCATTTTGCGCCAGCTTCCGAGTGCTGTTGGCTCTTCCCACCGTGGCAGTTCTGTTTACCGTTGCAATCTTTACCAGCCAGAGGACGCCCCAAAAATAACGTTCGGCGAGTTCGCCGGTCGCTCAAGACCTATTGTTCACTGCTCACATTGCCTTTCAGGCGTAATATTTCACCCATGCCACATTCCAACCTCTCGCGGCGGTCGTTTCTTGCTATGTCGGCGGCACTGCCTTGGATGTTGCGGGGAATTGCTTCCGGTGTGGCGGTCTCAAAGTCCGTTCCTGTGGGACTGGAACTTTACTCGGTGCGTTACGAATTGTTGAAAGATCCGCAAGGCACGGTACGGGCCGTCGCTCAGATGGGATACCGGGTCGTCGAATTCTTCGGCCCCTATTTCGAATGGTCTGAGGCGCAGGCAAAGGACATGCGCAGACTGATGGATGATCTCGGCATTCATTGCTTTTCCACCCACAATGACGAGGACAATTTCAGCACGGCCAAGATCGAGCACACAAAGGCTCTGAACCTTATCTTGGGTTCGAAATATGTGGTGCAGTCCTGGAGCGATCCCAAACCCACGCAGCAAGGTTGGAAGGACCTCGCGGGTCGATTGAATGCGGCTTCCGAAGCGCTTGCTCCGGTGGGGCTGAACGTCGGCTATCACAATCACGATGCCGAGTGGAAACAGGTCGAGGGACGGCGCCCCATAGAAATCCTGGCTGCCAATACGAAGCCCGAAGTTATGCTGCAACTGGACGTAGGCACGTGCCTGGAGGCCGGAGCGGATCCCGTGGCTTGGATCAAAGCCAACCCGGGACGCATTCGCTCCATCCATTGTAAAGACTGGTCTCCCGATCCCAACGTCGCCTATAAGACGCTGTTCGGAGAAGGGAAGGCCGACTGGAAGGGGATTTTCCAGGCCGCTGAGAGCGTTGGCGGAGTCGAATACTATCTCATCGAGCAGGAGGGAAGCCGTTTCCCGGAACTGGATACCGCGAAACGCTGCCTGGAAGCTTTCCGCAAAACACACGAAGGAATTTAAGATAAAAGCATGCGCATTTTGCTTTCCGTAATGCTGCTTGGTGGGGTCCTCGCCGCGCAGTCGCCGAATCCGAATTCGTCTGCTCCCGCGAAGTCCCAGCTGCCGGATGTGCCTTCGTCTCCTCAATCAAAACCCGCCGGCAATCCGAAGCTCGCTCCACCGCGATCGGACAGAGTCGATGCAGCCTCTCTCGGCGACGCAAGTGGCGAGAGTTCCAGCAAGGACACGCAAATCGATCTGAGTCCTCCCGGCAACGACGCGAAAGAACATCCCCAGAGTGCCGAGATTCTGATGGACGAAGGCTCTTCTGACGGAGGCGGAACCACCGAGTTCCATCCCTGGGACCCACACAAGGCAGCGAAGGATGTTGAGGTCGGAGACTATTATTTCCGGCGCAAGAACTATACGGCTGCTGAGAGTCGATACCGCGAAGCCCTGCTCTACAAGGACAAGGATGCCGATGCCACATATCGATTAGCGGTGTGTCTGGAGAAGATGCACAGCATCGATGAAGCGATCTCTCGATACGGAGACTATTTAAAAATCCTGCCCTCGGGACCGGATTCCACGAACGCCAAAAAGGCCATTGAGCGCCTGAAAGCTCCCGCTGCCAGCGCTAAGTCTGGACACTGATCTGGCGATCCGATTGTTCTGCCTGCGAAACTCGCGGGCTCGGGCTCTCGTCAGCGGCGTCGTTTTTGAGTGGCCGTTTTCTTCCTTTTCCTGCTGTTTCCAACCGAGCTTTGCTCCGCTTCTCCGAGGATCAGATTTGCGGGCCAACGCGGGCCCGACTGAGCCCGAGCTTTTGACCGGGCGGCGGCCCGGAGCAGTGCTTCAACTGCGTCCGTGCATGCGTGCATCGCCTGGATGCGGAGCGCCCCTTCGAACTCGCCACGAATGATCAACATGGCCGTGCCGTGCATCAGCGACCAGATTGCCAGCATCAGCCGGTTGTGCTGCCGTGGCGTTCCTCCCAGTCTGTCGGCCAATCGCTGACGCATGAAGTTAAACGAAGGCCACGGTTCATGCAGCGAGGGAGGCCTTCCCACGCCATCGAACAGGACTTGATAGCCATGCGAATTCTTTAGCGCGAAGTCGAGATAGCTCTGAACCGCGTCGCTGAGAATGCGGGTCGGGCTGACTGCAGCGTAGAGCTCCTGCCGCGTCTGCAGGCGGAGGGCGCGCAGGATGTCGGCGCGGTCCCGATAGCGCTCATACACGGTCGGCGTTGTGGTTTCTGCGGCACTAGCCACGGCTCGCATCGTCAATGCCTTTTCGCCGCCTCGCGCCCACAACCGCGAAGCCGCCGATAGAATTCGTTTTTCCAGTCCGAGATCAGGGTGACGCGGCACATTGCCTCCGGAAAACTTTAGTAACTGATTCCTTCCACCACGTATTAGTAACGATGTATACTTAATACATAAAAGCAAAATAAACGACGTCGCGGGTGGGTTCCGCAGGATTCCATACGAAGGCAGTCCTCCCGATTGAATCCCGGAACCCGCCTGCGTTCCCTCCAGAATCTACAACGAAGGAGCAGTAAGCAGATGCAGTCTGGAAGTAAGAAGCAGGTTGATATAGCCCGTCTGAAATCGGATGTCGCTGCGGCGGGAATCGAAATCCTGAGTGCTCATTGCGCCGCAGATCGTGTCCGTCTTCAGTATTCCCCGCACGACGTTGTCACTTTCGGCGATCGCTCAACGCTAAGAAAAGCGATTGCGTCCGCCGAAGCTGTGTATCGCTATTTCGCGCTCATCAATCTGGAGCTCAAAAAAGCGGAAGAGTCCAGTCGCTGAGCGTAGAGCAGCGCTGCAGAAATCAGCACGGACGTTCTATTTCTCCACCCGGATGAACTCGCCAGTGGAGGCATCGACGGCGACCGTTAGCTTGGCGCCCTCCCGGCTCGATCCATAGATGACGTGCCACACCAACTGGTTCGTGTTGTGATTCCAGTCGCAAACGTAAACGACGGGGGTATCGGGAGATTTTTCCAGAATCTTGTCGCCGCCATGCTTCTGCGACGTGGCCAGTGCCTGGTCGGAATCGATTTTCAGAAACTGGATGTCCCAGGTCTGCGTAGATGCATTGGTCGGGCTGTAGCTGTCTTCGATCCCGGGATTGATGCCGCGCGACGGTGCTCCATCTGCGCTACTACCCGACCAGTTATAAGTTTTGGCCGAGCGCTGCGCTGCGGACGCAAAGCCACCCCGCCACACCGCCCATTTGCCGTCGTGGCCATTTCCGTCGCTGGTCGCTGTTGATTCGATGCGGTACGGACGAGCATCCTGGTTCCAGCCTCGCGCCGCCACGTAAAGCTTCTGAAAAGCGGAACGCGCGGTGAGGAGTTCGGGTCCTTTCACTTCCGCTTTGGCCGGTTCGGCAGGCTTCGTCGATTCCGAAGAACATCCGGCCAACAATCCGAGCAGCGCCAGAGTAGAAAACACGACCCACACACCCCAGACATTCGATCGCTTCTCTCTGCATGAGAAAAACACGCCGTTGTTTTCCGCAGGCGTTATCGCGGAGCGCACATTGGCAAGGCTCGCCGTTGTCATGGCATCCTTCCTGATATAACTGCGTTTGGTTTATTGTCGCGGCAACATTCTAACTGAAAGGGCGCGGAAGTGGAGTGACACTCGTGGACCCTCATCTGGAAAGACTGCAGCGGGAAGTTGAGACGGTAGTGGCGGGGATGGGCAAGGAGGAGATGCTCCGCCATGTTCCGGGCAAGTGGTGCGCCGCAGAGATTCTCGAGCATCTCTATCTCACGTATACCGGAACTGTGAAAGGGTTCGAACGTGTGCTCGCGGCCGGCAAGTCCCTGGCCCGAAAGCCGACGTGGAGAAACCGGGCGCAAGCATTGGTTGTGGTGCGTTTCGGATACATGCCCGGCGGCATGGAAGCGCCGGCTGTGGCTCGGCCGCGCGGAGTTCCCATGGAAACAGTTTCCGCTAACATTGGTTCTGAGATCTTGAAAATGGACGAAGTGATCGCTCGTTGTGAGAACCGGTTTGGCAAAAAGGTAAAGGTGCTTGATCATCCGATTCTCGGGCCCCTTACAGCTTCGCAATGGCGCAAGCTTCATCTTGTACATGGCCTGCATCACTTACAACAGATCCGACGATTACGCGACACCGCGTGAGGGTTGGTGTCTGGTGCGCACAAAAAGGCGCCGGGCTGAATCCGGCGCCTGAAACGTGTGTTCTGAATTGGCCTTTAAGGCTCGCGAACTGAAGAGGGAACCCCGGCCTTCCGGGCTTCCTCGCGAAGGTCCTCGAGTTTCTGCTTGGCGTCGTCCAGAGACTTCTGCTTGTCGGCGATCTGCTGTTTATATTGGGTGTCTTGCTTGTCCCAGTCGCCGGAATTGCGCAGCCGGTTGCCGGCATCGGCATACATCGCCGCCGCGCGGATCTGATACTCGCGCTGCAGCACATCCAGTTCGCGCTGCATGAGATCGATGGAGTCCTGCTGGGCCTTGATCTTGTCGCCCCACTGTTTCCACGCCGCCTGCTTCGCCGCTTCGTCCATTTTGCTGGTGTCAGCGGTCGGATTCGCCGCCGCCGGAGCCGCTGTGGCAGACTCCGCCGGCTTCTGCTCGGCTGCGGCATCAGCGGCTGGAGCAGGGGTGCCTACAACCGATAGTTTCTCTGCTGTGGGCAGATTGTCGTTGTCAAACACTCGCGCTTTGCTCTTCGCCTCGGGGTCTTTTCGAACCTGGCGCGCATAGTCGCCGAGAGACTGCCCCGGTTTCGAGCTCGTGGAAGGCTGAGTCTGGGCGCCGGCAGGAATGCCTGCCAGGCCGAAAAGCAGCACCATTCCGATTCCTATGTTCGCGGTATGTTTCATGGTCACCACCTCTTGATCGTCCGAAGTTTTTCGTGGGCATATGCCCGTTTTGTTCGTACTCAATCTCAATGCGAAGAGCCCGCCGTGGCGCGTTTGGCCGTCAGAAAGCCGCCGATCGTGCGATCCAGTTGCGCGGCTTCGTGGGCGATGTCGGTAGCGATCTCCTCGGCCATCTCGGGATCGCGGTTGTTGGCCAGTTGTTGCGCAAAGCCAGAAATGGTGGTTAACGACGTGCGCAGTTGCAGCGCCATTTCGGCTGAAATCTCACCCTGCAACTCCTGCTGGCGCCTGATGTTTGCGAGTTCGCTCAAATCGTTGATCAGACATGTGACACCGAGCAGGCTGCCGTCTACGGCAAGGACCTGAGAAATGGTCATGGAGAGGAACCGCTTGTCGCCTCCCGGAGTCTCGTAATCGGCTTCCACCTGACGCTTCTTGATTCCCTCATGCAGGACCGCGAGAACTTCATCCGCAACCGGAGCTACCTGCTCCCACGTCTCGTCAGGGAAGACGGCAGCCTGTCCGGTTCTCGCGAAATGGATTTCAGCGCGGCGGAACATGTCGTGTGCACTCATGCCCGTGGTCGAGGCAAAGCCCAGGATGGCTTTGGCGGCTGGGTTCGCCGTCTTGACCAGCCCGTTCGCTCCGAACACGAGCACGCCGCAGGAGAGATTGGAGAGCACTGCCTGACTGAAGTTCTCGGTGACACGCGCCCGCTGTTGATCGGCCTGCGATTGCACGATCAACTCGTGTTTCTGCTGTTTGAGCTGCTGGATCACGGTGTTGTATACGTGCAGCGGCAGCGTGTCGAGCGAAGGGGTTCCTCCTGCCGTCAGGTCAGATTCCCGGGTGATGCTTCTGCGCAGGCGCCGGACAAGAAAAAATCCCAGCAGGAAGGCGAATGAAGCGCAGAACAGGAGTAACGCCGCGCGCAGAACCACCGGATTTGCCAGGATTTTCAGAAGAACCTCCCATACCAGCGGAGGAAGCGGTCGCCGAAGAATAAGGCGACCAGCGCCATGCTGCCCAGAAATACTCCAAACGGCATCTGGTAGTTGCGGTAGACGACTTGTGCCGAATGCCACGCGCGCCGCCGCGCCGCTGCTGCGTCGGCAAATCGTTTCCCGAAGCGGTGCATCCGCTTCAACCAGACCACCAAAACCGTGGTCAGTCCGAAAATAGAGCCTGCCAGCGAGGCTGTGAAAATCGTAAATATCGTCAGCTTGACACCCAGGAACGCGCCCACCATCGCCATCAGCTTCACATCGCCAAATCCCATACCTTCGGTGCCCCGCCAGCGCAGGTAGATCGCGCCCGCACCGTAGATGAATGACGCACCCACGGCCGCGCCCAGCAGAGAATCGATCAGAGACAGCAATCTCAAAGAAATGTCCCCGCTTAAGGGAAGGCTCATTGCGCCAGGAAGAAACTGCGAAATCAGATCGTTGACTGGAACGAAGATGCTAAGGACGATTCCCAGCCCCAGCCCGGGCAGCGTAAGTTTGTCGGGCAACAGCTTGGTGTCTGCGTCGGTGAAGATGAGCCCCAACAGCAGAAACGCGAATGCGCCGTACTTCAGCGTGGAGAGCGTCCATCCGAAATACCAATAACAGGCCAGAAACAGCAGTCCGGTGAGCAACTCAATTATTAGATAGCGAGGCGAGATCCCAGCTTTGCAATGCCGGCAGCGGCCACGCAGCATAAGCCAGCTCAATACCGGCATGTTGTCGTACAGTGCAATTCCTTGCTTGCACTTCGGACAAGCGGAACGCGGCGTGACCACCGAAATCCCTAGCGGCAGGCGGTAGATACACACATTCAGGAAGCTGCCGAAGCACAGCCCGAGAACAAAAATCGCCGCTGCCAAAACAGGATCCATAAGAAGCGAGATGTCGTCCGAACCAGCCTGATTCGGAAGCAGTGCGAGTCACTGCCTGAGAACGCAGAAATTGCCGGTTCTTGATTGGATTATAAGTCGCCTGCTGGGGTGGGGACTAAGGTACCGAAGTCACTGGCCATGCGGCCATGGTCCAGTAAGCCGTTGAACATCGGGAGTTTACACCTTCAGACCGAAGCGGAGGCTTCGATACCGTCGGGAATCTGGCATCAGGCTTCAGGCTATGCCCGAAGCCTGATGTCGAGGGCTTGAGACTACTTTGCCTGCAGAGTCTCGACGTAAGCAGTCAGATTCGTAATCCGCTGCTGGACCTGGGACTCATGTCCTTGGCTGATGCTCGAGAACAGCGGTCCCCAGACCGGCATATCTTGACTGCCATGGGAGGGCGTCGCTGCCTGTCCACGAATGACGGCCGCGACGTGCGAGGCCGGATACTTTCCGCCACTGTTCTTCGCCAGAGCAGTCAAATCTGTGGGTGGGGTTTTCATCGCCGGCGCGGCCGGACCGCTACCCTTGCCGTCTTTGCCGTGACAAACGGCACAATAGCTATCAAACATCTCACTGCCCGAATTCGGCGAGGCTTGTGTGATCGGTACGTGCTTCACGACGGGAGCACTTTGAACTGGGGCCGCCTGCTGCGCGATGGCAAGGGCTAAGAGCATCGCCAGCGCCACGGCCACACTGATGAATTTCATTACACGCATACGATTCCTCCAAGGGCACTCAGGCCCGTTACTGCCACAACAGCGCAGTCTAGGCGCGCCCAGGAGGGAGGAATGTGATTGAAATCACCAACGGGTGTGACGGGTGAGCCTGGGAGTAAACATTGATGGCGCTCGCAGAATCAGCGACTTGCCGGCGTGCCGTCCATCAGGAACGCGTTCGACGCTTATGATTGCGGGTTTCAGGGAAAGACAAAGTGCAGCAGATCGCCTTCGAGCGCGACTGCCGACTGGTCTGGCTCGGGAAAGTGCCCTGTCCAGCGGTTCCAGTCGGCGCGCACCAGGCGGGTTTGAGCGATGGGATTGTCGATCCAGCCTTCGATGGTCTCGTCCCGACGGTACACGGCAAAGGCACGTGAGCTCGCGGG
>Ga0075030_100002418_pt1 | contig 16921 bp, 10 predicted proteins | sample LitLauG_LLR_2012_FD_71393 | JGI IMG/M metagenome (GOLD analysis project Ga0075030, IMG submission 71393) | Freshwater sediment microbial communities from Pennsylvania, USA - Little Laurel Run_MetaG_LLR_2012 | ecosystem: Environmental > Aquatic > Freshwater > Creek > Sediment | place: USA... | reverse complement strand
GTCGCTGTGCCGTAATTGCTCAGAGTGACGGACAGTGGCGAACTGGCTGTACCAACACTTTTGCTGTTGAAATTCAAGCTGGTTGGCAACAGAGTGGCATTGGCTCCAGAAGTCACACCGATACCACTCAACGCAAGTTGATGGGGACTGCCAGCTGTGTCGTCCGTAACCTTGATTGAGGCGCTGCGCGGTCCGGGCTGGCTGGCAGTAAATGTGACCGTAATGTAGCACTTCGCTCCCGCAGCCAGGCTGGATCCGCATGTATTGTTCTGGCTGAAATCTCCGCCAGTCGTCACGCTGTTGATCACTATCGGAGAACTTCCACTATTGGTGAGAGTCGCTGCCTGCGTGGTGCTCGCAGTTCCAACAAGCTGAGGGCCAAAGCTCAAGCCCGCAGCAGGTGTGAAACTAAGTGTGTTCGGCTCTGCCAGGATGGAAACGGTGTAGGACTGAGTGGCTGACTGTTTGACGGAGTCGGTGACTTCGATGCTGAAAGTGTACGCCTGTGCTGGAGCATCTGGCGTGCCGGAAATCGTCACGGTATTGCCCGCGCTCGGGGCGAACTGGAGATTGTGAGGTAGATCGCCGACGGCTGTCCAATTGAAAGGCGCAACTCCACCGCTCACCTGGATGGCTTGGTTATAGGGCAATCCCAATGTTCCGTTGGGCAGAGAAGCCGGCGTGATCGTCAGGGGTGTGACGGTCTGCTGCGATCCTCCGCACCCAGAGAGAGCCGCAACCGAGATGACCCATAGAAAAACAATTGGGGAGCGCACGGTCGTTTTCGTAATTACCCTCAGCGAACCGCAAGTCAAATTAAGGAACAGAATTCGTTTTTTCATGACGCCGCCTTGTGCCTGACCTCAACAGCCTGTGGCCAGCATCGATAAGTTATTGAGGTAACCCCGTTTCTAATCCGCGATTCGACCTCGTCAGTAGTGAGCGGATTCGATTTTGTATCGGGCTGGCAGTCAATTTATGGGATACCGCTGTCGTAGCGGCCGTGCCATGCGCTGTATCGGCCAAACTCCCTTCCACCAAGTTGTAGTCGCAGCCTTCGAGATTGGGATGGTTCCCGTCGCAGGGAATCGCCAGAAAGGCGTGCGTATTGCCATTAACGTCGAAACCCGTACCGACAATTTCGCCTTGGTCGTTGATTGTCTCAGTGGACTCCAGAAACAACGGTGAGTTTCGTGGGATCAAAGCATTCAAGTCTGCCATCGAGCCGTTCTCCCACAAAAAGACATGGCCCGTTGACACGCAGTCGCTGGATGTACCCACCACCTGTGTTTTTGCATTGATCGACGTCGCATAGCTGCATTGAACTGTCCCTGCTTGCGCGAGATCAACCAAATCTCCGACATGCTTCCAAAGGACCGCGTGCAGAACGCTGTCACCTGGAAGGAAGGCGAAGCCGACAGCCTCGCCTCGTTCGTTCATCGCAAAGGGTCCCTGAAAATCTCCCCCAAGCGAGCCGCCCAGGTCTTGAAACGAGCCGTTGTCCCACAGAAAACCGTGTTGGCTCAGGTCACCCAGCAGGTTTGAGAAACCGACAACTTGGCCGTGGTTGTTCATGTCCGACGCAGTGGTGCACGTTCCACCGAGGCTTCCTAGGTCCCGCATCCCATTCTCTTTGTCCCAGATGAACGAGCCGGTAACGAACGCTAAACCCGGGATGCAGGCGTTGGTCGGAACCGAGTTGACGTAGGACCACCCTACTACCTGCCCCCGTTCATTGATCAATAACGCCTGCGCGTCGGTCCCACTCCCCAAAGTGCCCAAATCCTGCATTTCTCCGTTCTGCCATAAAAACGCCCGCGTCTGAAACCCGATCCCCGCCATCGAATTTGGATCCACAATCGTATTGATGGCTAGTCCCGCCACTTGACCCTCGCTGTTCACAGCGCTCGCGATGCTTTCAAAGCCGCCTTCCGGTAAGGTTCCGAGATCGATGACACCGCCGTTCCGCCAAAGCACGGCGTGAACTTCGGGAAGGCCGGGGACGAGTGGATCGATCTCTCCGTTTTGGGAGAGCCCCGCAATGAGCCCGTTCGCGCTGATCCATCCGCTGTCGCTGCTCGCGCCGCCGGGCAGTGTGCCCAGATCCCTCTTGACACCGTATTTCCACTCGAAGGTGTGAGAGACAAAGCAGTCATCGTGAAAGCAAAAATTTGGGAATGGGTCCGCCTGAGCGGTATCCGCGCTGCCTGCAACTGCGCCGGCGCGGTTCAGCACCATCGCGTAATTGCCGCTCTCATTTCCGCTACCAGGATTGACGTAGCTCTGCGGCCCGCCGAAGGTTCCGATGTCCACGAGCCTGTAGTGGTGGTGCTTCGCGGGTTGTTCCGGGTTCACCTGTTGCTGTGCTGCGAGGTGAAATGGGGCCGCCAGCAAGGCCAAGAGCATGATGACGGTGAATTTGAATGGCAGATACTTCTTCATTTTCGCCTCCTTGAAGAAGGAAAGAATGGTTGCGCACTATAAAGCGGGAAATGCCGCGAGGAACTACAACGGGAAGCTTTTATTTCTTGCGGACAAGCCAGTGTGGAAACTGCAGAACGCCTGTGTTAGGCTTCGCCGAAGCACGAACTGTTGCGTTATAAGAGGTTTGCATGGAAGCGCCTCATTCGCATGAGGTCACCGGACTTCTCCAAGCGTGGAGTGCGGGAGATGCAGAGGCGCTGGAAAAGCTAACACCGCTGGTATACCGGGAATTGCACCGGGCCGCCCGGCGTTACATGGGTAGAGAACGCTCCGGGCACACCCTTCAAACAACCGCGTTGATCCATGAGGTGTACATGCGGCTGGTCGATGTTCGAAACATCGACTTTCAGAATCGCGCGCATTTCCTTGCCATCTGCGCCCAGTTGATGCGGCAAATTCTGACCGATTTCGCCCGCTCTCGTCACTACCAGAAACGGGGCGGCGGGGCAAAACCTCTGCCCTTGAATGAGGCGCTGGTGGTCTCCTCCCGGCCAGACCGCAATCTGGTAGAGCTCGATGAAGCCCTCAAAAGACTAGCCCTGTTTGACGAAAGAAAGAGTCGCGTGGTGGAGTTGCGATTCTTTGGTGGTCTTGACGTCAAGGAGACCGCCAAAGTGTTGAATGTTTCCCCCCAGACGGTGCTGCGGGACTGGAGGCTCGCAAGGATCTGGCTGCTGCGCGAACTTTCTGGAGATGAGCAGCGTGAAGCCTGAGCGGTGGCATCGAGTGGAGGAGTTGTATAACGCTGCGCTGGAGCTCGGCCGCGATGAGCGGTTGCAGTTTCTAAAGGACGCTTGCCGTGACGATCCGGCGCTCTATCACGAACTCGAATCATTGCTGTCGTATGAGGAACGCACCGAGCAATTTATCAATCGGCCGGCATTTGAAGTGGTGGCCGAACTAATGGCCGACGACAAAGCAGGACTGCCCGAACCCGATAAGCGCGTCGGTAAGACCATCTCGCATTTCCGGGTGCTGGAGAGACTCGGCCAAGGCGGCATGGGGATTGTCTTTCGTGCTGACGACATTCACCTGGGCCGCCAAGTTGCCCTCAAGTTCTTGCCCGAGGAAACAAAGGATGCTCAAGCTTTTCAGCGGTTTCAACGTGAAGCCCGCGCAGCTTCCTCATTAAACCACCCCAATATCTGCGCGATCCACGAAATCGGTGAACACGAAGCCGAGTGTTTTATCGCCATGGAGCTGCTTGAGGGGCAATCTCTTGATCTTCGAATCGGAGGTCAACCTCTGTCGGCAGAGGAAATGCTGACGCTCGGAATACAAATCACGGAGGGTTTGCACGCTGCACATCAGAAAGGCATCATTCATCGCGACATCAAGCCGGCAAACATTTTTGTAACCAAAGAAGGCCAAGCCAAGATTCTGGATTTCGGTCTGGCGAAAGTTGCTGCTCCCGTAATGGTCATCGGTACTGACCCCGGATGGGATCACCGCGATGAAGGCGTACAAGGAACACCGCACGAGATTGAACAACTGCCAACTCCTGATCCGTCCCTCAGCCGAACCGGAGTCGCGATGGGCACTGCGGGTTATATGTCGCCCGAACAAGCGCGGGGGGAGAAATTAGATGCGCGAACGGATCTATTTTCTTTTGGACTGGTCCTTTTTGAAATGGCTACTGGGAAGCGAGCATTCCACGGTGATACCGGGCCGGAGCTTCATGACGCCATCCTAAAGCAGGTGCCCGCCCCAGCGCGGAAACTGAATCCGTCAATTCCTCCAAGACTTGAACCCATCCTCCACAAAGCACTTCAGAAAGATCGTGAAAAACGCTATCAGTCCGCGGCGGAACTCCATGCGGACTTGGAAAGGGTGAGGCAGGACCTTCTGTCGAAGCCTCACACACTTCGTAGGTTGGGAGTGGCTACCGGTATTCTGGCCATCCTCCTGGTATCCACAGTTGTGTGGGTCAAGAAGCAAGCACCAGCGACTGTGCCGGACTTAAAGCTTCAACAACTCACCCTCAACTCCTCCGAGAATCCTGTGCTATCTGGGGCGATTTCTCCCAACGGAAAATATCTCGCCTACACCGATGTGAAGGGAATGCACATCAAGAGTATGGGAACAGAGGATACTCAGCCGGTAGTTCAGCCGGAAGCGCTAAAGAGCGCCAAAGTGGTTTGGGAGGCGGCTGCCTGGTTTCCCGACAATGCCAGATTCCTTGCCAATGCTCATCCCGAAAGCGAAAATCTAAGCACCTGGTCATCAGAGAAGAGCAGCATTTGGATGATCTCGGTTCTCGGCGGGGCAGCGCGAAAACTTCGCGACGACGCCGTTGCGTGGTCAGTTTCTCCAGATGGCGCCTTCATCTCCTTTGGAACAAAGAAAGGCGCGCTGGGCGAGCGTGAAATCTGGCTGATGAAACAAAGCGGAGAGCAGGCGCGCAAACTCTTCGAGGCCGACGAAAAACAGTCGATTTGCTGCCTTCATTTCTTTCCGGGCGGACAACAAGTTTCTTATATCTTGACAGACGAGTCCGGGGACACGCTCATAGCACGAGATCTGAAGGGTGGGCCTCTCGCGACACTAATTCCACCATTGGAAATGAAGAACGTTAATGATGTTGCTTGGTTGCCCGATGGGCGGTTGATCTACTCGGTGAGAGAACCTCAATCTATCGGCGACACTTGCAACTACTGGACGATACGGATTGACGCGCACACAGGTCAAACCATCGAGAAACCCCGGCGGCTCACGAACTGGGCAGGATTCTGCATGGACAATACCAGCGTGACGGCGGATGGTCAGCGGCTCACATTCAAGAAATGGACAAACCAACCTAGTACTTATGTAGCGAATCTCAAGGCTGGCGGAACACAATTACTCGCTTCGAGGCATTTTACATTAAGTGAGAGCCTGGATGAACCTGGCGATTGGACTCCGGATAGCAAGTCCCTTATTTTTGGGTCCAATCGCAATGGTCACTGGAACTTGTACAAGCAGGCACTCGATGAAGATCAGGCAGAACCGCTGCTGACTGGGCCAGACGCTGTGCTGAACGCTCGTGTCAGTTCGGATGGCAAATGGATTCTCTACCAACACGAGGTGAGGCCGGGAGATGCAACAGCGCCTAAGGAAGTTATGCGAATGCCTGTGGCCGGCGGACCATCCCAATTTGTATTTACCACCCGGCCGGCTAGTTTTCTCTCGTGTGCCAGGGCACCGGCGAAGTTGTGCGTAATTGCTGAGCCGACCGCGGATCACAAACAAGTGGTCATCACGGCCATCAATCCAATGGAAGGGCGCGGCTCTGAGCTAACCCGTTTCGACGTTGACCCCAGCATGAACGATTGGCCAGGCGAACTTTCTCCTGACGGCACTCGGTACGCGGCCATCACAAACCCGGGAGGACCAATCTACATTCTCTCCCTTCATGGCCAGGCCACGGAGGTAATCAAGGTGAAGGGCTGGGGTAACTCCTTGCAGACACTGTATTGGGCAGCGGATGGACAGGGCTTGTTTGGCATCACCAGTTACAATCGGGAAGGGTTGCTTTTGTACGTGGATTTGTTTGGCAATGCGCACAAATTGCGGGACCACGTTGCGTTAGGGGATACTCCAGCATCTCCAGATGGCCGGCACCTCGCATACGTGAGCGAGACTGCAGATGGGAACATCTGGACGATGGAGAATTTCTAAGTGCTCTCGTGCGAGACCCGGTCGCTGCATGATTCGTTTCCGATATCAAAATGTGAGTTGTAGTTTCAATTGAATCATTCTGGGCGCTGCATCTCCCCCCAGTCCGGAACCTAGAATACTGGTGGGCGATTGTTCCAGATTGAAAATTTGGCCGAAGGGTGAGTCGGAGATTTTATTATCGGGGAAACCAAAATTCGGGTGGTTGAAAAAATTGAAGAACTGAAAGCCAATCCCTAACTCGGCATTTTCCCAACCAGGGATTCTGGTGTTCTTCATTACGGCGAAGTCGGTATTGAAATAGCTTGGCCCGCGAAATTGATTTCGTCCTTGTGCGTGAGAGACGGCAGGGCCGCTGCAAGGGCCTGCGGGGCCCGGCAGAGTCCCCGCGTTGAATCCCGTCTCGCAGCTCGATTGAACAAAGTGCGCCCCTGGATTGGGATTCCCATTTGGCAAGACCTGCGGTGGCTGGCACGGTTGCGGCGCAAGTGGAAAGGCCGCGCCTTCCCCGCAGGATGCCGCCGTTGGAAGGGGTCCGATGGGCACCGCGTACATCATGCCAAAGTAGTTGTTCTGAGCGGCAAGAAGGGCAGATTCGGCCCCGTCGATCACCGTGTACGGAAAGCCCGTGCGGGCAAAGATGGTGCTTGAGACTTGCCATCCCCTCACCATGTATTCCGAGCCGCGGCCACGCAGCGCGGCCTTCACGGGAAGGTCCAAGACATAGCTGGCATTCAAGGAGTGACGAACATCGTACTCCGCGGGTCCGTAGGCGCCCCGAAGATTGCTGGGGTCCTGCGGATTCACTAATCCAGCAGAGGTGAAGCTGAAAATACCCCCGTTTGAGACTTCATCAAAGGCGTGGCCGTACGTGTAGTTCGCCTGAAAAATGCCGCGGGTCCAACCTGCAAATTCATGTTTGAACGAGAGCACCATCCCGTTGTAGTTGGACACCGCATCTGTTCTGTACTCGGTGACTTGACTGAAGCGCGGGTCGGCGCAGGGCAGGACAGGCGGGCTGCTGCAAAATCCAGCCGGAAATGGTCCGAATCCAAATGCATTTGCGCTGAGGTTTTGCCAGAGCTCATGAATTCCGTGATGGCCAAAATAGCCAACACTGATGGAAGTGTTGGCGCCGAAGGCCTGCTGCCATTCCAGGCTCCATCGCTGAAATTGCGGAGAATGCAGGGTTCTTTCTGAAGAATTTACGTAGGGCGGAGAGAAATTTGGATCAACCGCCTTGATCTGAGCAAGATCTTGCCCCGAAGAGAAACCATTCACATACGCGGAATTCGAAGCGGCTGCGTCCTTGAAGAGACTTGTCCTTTCATCCGGAGCGAGGTTGTTACCCGAGAGCGTGTACAGGTTGTAGATTGGCGAGTTGATGTAAAACGATTCCCAGACGCCGCCCGGCAAAGGGTCATAGAAGAGGCCCATACCGCCACGCAGCACACTGTTGTGGGAAACGCCAAATGGTTGCCAGGCAAAGCTGAGGCGCGGTGACCACAGGATGTTGTCCGTGTGCTCGATGGCGTGCTTCTGGTTGAGCAGGATGGCCTGATCGTACGGCTGGCCAGGGTCATGACTGACCGCTTCCCATGGCCCATTGAGACGTGCGTAGCACCCAGATTCACATGCAGGATTGGAATAATGCTCTGCGCGAAGTGCCAACGTTAACGTCAGGTTGGGCAGGGCGTGCCACTCATCCTCCCCGTAGAGCCCGAAGTTGAAGTAGGAGACCGGCACAGCTTTCTGCGAAGTGAAGGATTGCGTTAATTGCGTGAAATTTGTTGACGGACTAGAGGAGTCGACTCCGCCCTGATAGAAAGCATCGAGCGTTTGAGGAAACAGTGTTCCCACGGCATTCAGTGTGTTTGGAAATACGCGCCAATGGATTGGTGCGAAATTCACGCCGAATCCATATTTCTGTTTGCCCCTGAAGATTGCCACATCTTCGGATACTTGATATTGGGTATTGTACCGTCCGTATGACCCTAAGCCGTTTGTCCCTCCCAGGGTGGTAAAAGTTCCGGGCACGCTAAAATCCAAAACCGTCGGAAAGGCCGCCAACGCCTGGGAAAGGTTCTTTGATTTGAAAACGGGAACATAGTAAGAACCGGCGAGCAGGAATTGGCTCGAAGCAGATGCCCCGAACGCATGTGTTTCTACAAGCTGGCCCTGCCACCTGGACACGGTTAAATCGCCGTCGAACAAGGAGCTGATCGGATCAACAGCAAACGCACCAAGGCTGCGATCATGCTGGACTCGGAGGAAGGCACGGTCGTTCTTGCCCACATTCCAATCAACCCGCCCAGAAATCAGAGTATCCGAACTCGGGCGACTACGCGTTGACAGGAAATACCGCGCGCAGGGTACATTTCCATGACCGGGCCCGTTAGGATCGTTCGGATCGACAAACCCCGTGCAGCCCGTGGGGTCGTTGGGGCTCAAACCACCGAGGACTACCGGACTTGTTCCGGGTGCGGCGTTGTACAGGTTGAAAATTTGCTTGTAGAAAGCGTCCGAAGCAGAAGAAGCGCCGAACCGCGAGTCGATGTTTGCGATTGTCGCAGCTTCAAACGGGAGACTTGGAATGGACACAAACGCAGGCTGAGGAAGCAGCAGCCGGAGCCCTTCCGTATCGAAGAAAAAAAACAGTCTGTTTTTCTTGAGCGGCCCCCCGAACGAGCCTGCCCACTGATTGGCATTGTCAAATGGTCGCGCAACTCCGAATTCTTTATTAAACCAATCATTCGCGTTAAACACTCCACCGTTCCAAAAGTACTGTGCGTTTCCGTGGAACTGATTGCTCCCCGATTTCGTGACGAAGTTTATGTTCCCGCCGGCTGCCCCTCCGAACTGCCCGGAATATCCGGTGCTCACGACCGTGGCTTCCTGAATCTGGTTCTGGCCCAATGCAAGCCCCAGAGCACCACTCAGGCTGGTGTTGAGGCCATTGTCGTTGTTGTTCATGCCGTCCAAAGTGAAAAGATAGGAAGTTCCTGGCATCCCCAAAATCGAGAAGTTAAAGGGCAGCCCTCCGGAATTGTCAGTGTTCATCACCACGCCAGGGGCGGTCTGGGCAATATAGGTGAGATCGTTCCCTGGATTCGGCAGCTCGCTGATCTGCTTCTGATTAATCGTCGCTGAGACGTCGCCATTCTCTGCCTTGATGAGCGGCGATTCGCCCGTCACTTGTAAGGTAGTGCTTCCCCCGCTGATCTCCAGCGATACGTTTACTGTTACCGGGGGGCCTAGAAGAACAGTCGCAATTCGACTTCTTTCTCGGAAACCATTGTGCGTCACAGTCAGCGTATATCTCCCAGGGGTGAGAAAGTAAAACTGATACACACCCTCCTGATCCGTCTTGGTCACTTGGGTTGTCCCTTTGGTGGCGTCCCTGATCTCCACCTTGGCTCCGGAAATTACCGAATTGCTCGGATCGGTCACTACACCGGTCAATCCGCCAGAAGTCGTTGTTTGAGCACTTGAAGTTTCGCCCGGATACAAAATCAGCAGGGCCAGCGGAAGGAACAGAGTCAGCAGCATCAATCGCATCAGAACACCTGCGATTTTGATTAGACTTGTCTTTTGTCCTAGCAAGCTTCCAAAGTGCCGGCAATAGTACCGCATTTTGCGGCTGTAATACTCAATGGGTGCGAGATGGGTGCAGGATATAGGGTATTTTTGCGACTCCCTCGCTCTCTAACTGAAGTCAGAGAAACGAGTTGTTTGATTTCACTCTAGGGCTCTTGACCGAAGGGTTGCGGGTTCGAATCTAGCCGGGGAGCCATTCTTTACGATTCTGCGAACTTGGATGGAACTCCTCCAACTCGAAAATCTCCAGTTGAAGCTTTTGCCGGTGGACTGTTACTCCTTTGGAAGTCAAAGATTTGCACGCGTCGAAGCATGCCAGGACGGCGCAGTTCCCAGATTTTTTCCCTGTTCACTGCGGAAAACGGTTTGGAGTGTGTGCAGGTGAAAACCAGCGTCACTGTGAATTCAGTCGAAGTCGGCGGCGACCGCTTAAAACTCGCCCTGAGCGATGGTTCGAAGGAACAGGTTGCCCGCGTCGTTCTGGCGATTTACATGATTCCAGCTTGGTATTGAGAGCAAACAAAAATCAGGATGATGCATCGACATAGTGGAGAGGTAACGCCGTCGTGTATTTGATGGTTTCCATCGCAAAGCTGGAGGTTACGTCATACAAGTCGGCGGACTTTATCAGGCGTCGATAAACATCGTCGTAGGCTGCGATGTTTGGCACCACTACGCGCAAGAGGTAGTCCACCCGGCCACTCATGCGGTAAAACTCGACAATTTCGGGGATTTGCGCGGCGGCACGGCAGAATTTGCTGGCCCACTCCAGCGAATGTTGATTGGTGCGGATACTGACGAACACGTTCACCGGGACATTGATCTTGGCCGGGTCGAGCAACACAACGCGGCCGCGAATCACGCCCTCGGCCGTTAGTCTTTGGATGCGCCTCCAGCAGGGGGAAGGCGAGATGCCTGCCTTGTCGGCTACCTCGGCGATTGGCATCATGGCGTCTTCTTGCAGGCACTTCACGATTTTCAGGTCAATTTTGTCCACGTTGTGCGGCCTCCTTTTGGTGTAAGGAATAGTTCCTGGGAGCGACGATACATTGTGGTGCGCCCCAGGGTTATGGGTTGCATTCCGTCGGAATAAGTGAATCCCATACGAAAGGCTTTTGCCTCAAATTCTAGGATTCTAAAATCTTGCGATTACTGGGTAAAATATACCTCAAGATAGCGATATTGAGAATATTATTCTAATATTAGTTGGATCGACGCTCAAAATCGCAATTTTATTCGACAGGCGGTGTGATAGCGTGCAAACCACTTTGAGCTTGGAGGGAAGGCTCCAATGGAGCGATGGTCGTTCACAGAGCACCCTGCTTCTGTGGGTGAAACTTATACGCAGCACTTCTTCTCAGCGTGCAGGTTTTCATTAAGCATGGTTTCCGCCGGCATTGCATGTTTTGTACATGGACTATTTCCATTTGTTTTCGTAACCACGGGGTCCTCCACTGTCAGAAAACTTTATGACCGGATGGTGACCAACCGTATGCGAGAGCCACTCGGCGGATCGAAAGGGGGTGGGGCAAACTAACGAAGCACTGAAGTTAGCTGGCGCACAACCATGAAAGCTATCGATGCCAAGTAGTCAAATAATGATTGACGGATCGTTGTTTGGCGCGGCTAGCCTAGATTCTCGGGGTATCTTGTTTGAGAAAAAGAGAATTGAAGAGTTAATCTAAAAACTGCTTTCTTCGGGTTACACCTCTTCCTTCGAATGATCAGGGAGCAAGCAATTTCGAATGAGGAGATTAGGGCCATCCAGCTTAGGTACTGAAGAATTTGATCTCGTGTTAAGGGGGAGAACATGAGTCCTACATCTGTTAGTCGAACTGTTTCCTATCTCTTATTTGGATTAATTGCAGTCTTATTCTGGGGTTCCATCGTTGTCCGTGCGCAAGTCGCTGGAGGAACGGTTCTCGGCACAGTTACCGACCCGAGCGGAGCAGTGGTTGCTAACGCAGAGATCACGCTGACGGACAGGGCGACGGGACTGGTTCGCACGGTGACTACCAACTCCGCGGGGTTCTATACCGCACCCAATTTGACACCCGGACAATACGACATTCGAATCACAGCTAGCGGCTTCTCCGTGGGAACCGTCTCCGATATCACTCTGTCGGTGGGTGCCGTACAGACGGTGAACGTAGCACTGAAGCTCGGGTCTGCGAGTTCGACCGTGGAGGTTTCGGAGCTTGCGCCGGGAGTTGATCTGGCGACTTCAAGCCTAAGCGGCGAAGTGGACGGGCTCACTGTGAGAGAGTTGCCGTTGAATGGGCGCGATTGGTCGCAACTTGCGACGTTGCAGCCGGGTGTCGCCCAGGTGCGCAACCAGTCGGGCATTGGCGCCGTTGGTTCCGCTGACGTGGTCAGAGGCGCCCGTGGATTTGGAAATCAGCTGAGCGTGTCCGGAACCCGGCCCACGCAAAACAATTACCGGCTGGATGGAATCAGCATAAATGACTATACAAACGGCGCACCCGGCGGCGTGTTGGGCACACTAGCGGGCGTGGATGCGATTCAGGAGTTCTCCGTCCTCACGACCAACTACTCCGCAGAGTATGGAAAAACTTCAGGCGGAGTCATTAACGCAATAACCCGCTCTGGAACCAACCAATTCCACGGCGATCTTTTCGAGTTCGTGCGCAACAGCGCGCTGGACGCGAAGAATTTCTTCGATCTCCCTGGCCCTATCCCTCCTTTCAGCCGCAACCAGTTCGGTGGGGCGATCGGAGGACCCATCGTGAAGGACAAGACCTTCTTCTTCTTCAATTACGAGGGCCTGCGGCAGTCTCTCAGCAGCACCCAGACGAATTTCGTGCCATCGGATAACGCGCGCATGGGAATCCTTAGCGGCGGCACCGTCACAGTGGACCCATTGGTCGCACCTTTCCTCCAGTTCTGGCATCCGGCGAATGGTCCCGTCGTTGGCAACGGTGATGTCGCCGAGTACAAGGTCGTGACCGAGCAAGTCGGAAGCGGCAATTTCTATACCGCGCGCGTCGACCATCAATTCTCAACCAGTGACAGCCTCTCTGCGAGCTTCTTCTACGACAAGACGCAACTTACTAATCCCGATCCCCTGAACAATGAAACCTTTTTCAATAGCAACGCGCGGCCGTTCGGGAGCCTCGAATGGACGCATGTCTTCAGCCCGGCTTTTACGAACGCGGCGCGGTTTGGTTTCAGCCGCAACAGCGCCGACATTCTGACCGGGCCCGGGGCGAATCCACTGGCGACAGATACATCGCTAGGTTCCATCCCGGGCAAGCCGGCACCGTTTATCGTTGTGCCGGGTCTGAGTACATTCTTCGGCGGCGTGGATGGCTTCCCGAATTTTACCTTTGGCTGGAATTCGTTCCAGGGCTACGACGATGCCTTCTTGACCCGCGGAAGGCATTCGATCAAGTTCGGTATGGCTGTCGAATACATGCAGTCGAACAACCTGTTTCACTTCTTCGATAACGGTAACTATGTATTTCCTTCTCTTTCCGCCTTCCTTACAAATCAACCTGTTGTTTTTCAAGCGACTATTCCCTCGTCCGCAACTCCTCGCGATATCCGCGAGACGTTATTCGGCGCCTACATCCAAGACGATTGGCGCTTCCGTCCAAATCTGATTCTGAACATCGGTCTGCGCTATGAAATGACCACAATTCCGACCGAAGCCCACGGCAAGCAAGCTTCGCTAAAGAGCATGACCGACTCGACCATCACTCCAGGCCAGCCGTACTTCAACAACAACCCGACGGTTTGGGATTTTGAGCCGCGAATCGGCTTTGCTTGGGATCCGTTCCGCGATGGAAAAACCTCCGTTCGCGGCGGCTTCGGCTTGTATGACGTGTTGCCGCTGCCATACGAATTGCTGATTATTTCGTCGGCGTCTGCGCCAGTCGCGCAAAATCTCTCCATCACCAATGTGGTCCAGGGTGATTTCCCGACAAATGCATACAACAAGGCGATTCAGGGTTGCGTCTTGCCGAATCTTTCGTGCTATCGGACCTCCTATATCGATCCGAACCCGCATCGCAGCTACGTGGCGCAGTGGAACCTGAGCGTTCAGCGCGAGATCGCTCCTCAAACGACGCTCACAGTAGCGTATGTTGGTTCCCGGGGCATTCGTCTGCCGTTCCGCACCGACGACGCGGATATCGTGCTCCCAATAGCCAATACGAGCGCTGGATACCTGTGGCCAACTACGCCAGGCACGCGGGTAAATCCGAACGTCGGCCGAATCGACCGCCTGGTGTTCGGAGCCGATTCCTACTACAACGGGCTCCACGTCGACGTCGAACGAAAGTTCAGCCACGGCCTGCAATTCCTGACTGCCTTCACTTGGGGCAAGAGCATTGACACTGGATCCTCCACGATCGCTGGCGATCAGTTCTCCAACTCTCCCTCCAGCCTGCCGTTCTACTTCGATGCGCGGCTCAGGCGAGGCCAGTCCGACTTCAATCTCGGAAGGAACCTTGTCATCAGTGGAACGTGGCAAATTCCCGGGCTTAAGTCGCAGACGGGCATCATGAGTTGGATCGTGAATAATTGGCAGATCGGCGGAATTCTGGAGGCGAGCTCGGGCGCGCCGTTCACGGTTCTCATTGGCGGCGATCCTCTGGGACTCAGCAACACCGATCCCTTCGCCTATCCTACTCGCCTGTCAGGCCCGGGCTGCAGTTCAGGAGTCAATTCCGGCAGTACGAATTATATAAATGTGGCCTGCTTTGGCTTGCCGCAATCTACGCCGGCAATCGCAGCGCAGTGCGTACCCTTTTCTTCCTCATATCTAACCAGTTGCGCCAATCTCCTGGGGAACAGCGGGCGCAATCCGGTCACGGGACCCGGCTTGGTCAACGTCGACTTCTCGCTGTTCAAGAACATCCCCATCCACAAAATCTCGGAGACGACCAATCTGCAGTTTCGTGCCGAAATGTTCAACATCTTCAATCGCCCCAACTTTGCGCCACCTCTCGACAACAACGTCTTGTTCAACCCGGACGGATCATCAGTGGGGAATGCCGGCGTGTTGGACACGACGCAGACGCCATCCCGGCAGATACAGTTCGGTTTGAAGTTGGTTTTTTAGAGGCTCGATTCCCCGGGCTGGCCAAGGGTGCGCGAGGTGGCTGACCCGGGGATACTTGCGCGGGAGAGTTGGACTAGAATCGGCAGGAGATTTCCTGAGGATTGGTCCGAGTTTCGAGAGCATCTGGAACTTCTCGATAATGGAACAGGAGAAATCCATGAAGAAAGCGACCGTATTGAATGTTTTCTTGCTCAGCGTTATATCGCTGATGGGAGGCATGGCGGCCAAAGCGCAAACGACGGAGGCCGCGCCACCCGCGAATTCACCTGTCACCATGGCCGTGTACTATAGGGTCCCGCCTGGGAAACGGCTCGAGTGGCTAACTCTTTATCGCAAGTATCACTATCCCGTGATGCAGCAGTTCGTGAGGGACGGCCTGATCAAGAGCATCAAGATTTATCAACGGCGCTTCCGCGTGGAGACTCCGGCTTGGGATTACGAAGTTGTGCTGGTCTGGAGAGACTGGAACGCGATCGAGGAGGGTCATGTGAAAGAGCCTCCGCTGATTCGAAGCATGTACTCGGACATGGCCGAATATGAAAAGGCCGACCAACGGCGCTTTGAACTTCAAACCGATGTCTGGATCGACATCCTGGAGGAAGTTCCGGGGCAGTAAGGACTGACGATGATCCCGACGACCGTAGGCTGGGCACTTCGAGTAAAGGTCTATTTTTGCAGAGCAAAGGAGAATTCGTTGAGGAAGCTTCTACTGTGCGTGTTCATTCTTTCGCCGCTACTGCTGGTGGCGCGACCCGACTCCAAGGAACCTCTGCGCTTTCTGATGGCGGTGGTCATGCCAGATGTCCCGAAAGGCCCCTACAGCGATCATCTTGCCGTGGACATGGATGGCCACCGGCTGTTTGCGACGCCTCAAGCGCAAAAAAGCGTGCAGGTGATCGACTTCACGACGGGCAAATTGATTCACACGATCGGTGGGATCGGAAACCCACACTCCGTACTCTATCGCCAAGACTTGGGAAAAATCTACGTCACCGATGGAGAAGCGGGGCTGCTTCGAATTTACAACGGCAAAGACTACCAGCAAATCAAGACCATTGAGAATCTACCGGATGCAGATTCCGTCGGGTACGATCCGGCGACCAAATATCTTTACGTCACGACAGCCATGAAGGGAAGCGGCAGTGAAGCTTCCGCTTTGAGCATTGTGGATACAACCAGCGCAAAACTCCTTGGCCAGATCAAGCTTCCAGCGGAAAGCCCTGAGGCGATGGCGATGGAAACTTCGGGTCCGCTGATTTACGTAGACTTGATGGATCGGAACAAAATCGCGGTGGTGGATCGGCAAAAGCAATCGCTTGTTACGACCTGGCCGGTGACCAAATGTAAGAAGAATATCGCCGCGGGCCTCGATGAAGCACACCATCGGCTGTTCATCGGCTGCCGGGACACAGAAACGCAGGGGACGCTCGATGTATTCGACACCCAGACGGGGAAGGAGTTAGAGGTCTATCCCCTGGGGGGATGGGTAGACTACATCGCTTACGATCCGCCCACCGGCAGGATTTACGCTTCTTGCGGAGCGCCCGTGCCCGACGGGGGAGCTATCTACGTCTTTAAGACCACTACAGACGGGCACTATGCTCTACTTTCCAGGACGCCAACGGCTCCTCGCGCCAAGACGGCTTTGTTCGTTCCAGAAATTAAACGGTTATTTGTTTCCGTACCTCACTTTGAGGATCAAGCAAGAATTTTGTTTTATGAGGTGCAGTGAATGAGCAGGATCACGGCATCAATTGCCCAAAAGTCGGTCAACTGAATCTACGCGGTATCCCGAAAGGAGAAAGAGAAATGAAGAGGAGAATATTAACGTCGCTCGTGGTGCTTGCGGGCTTGCTACTTTTGCCGATTGGCAAGCCGGGCACAAGGAGGGCATTCGCCCAAACTCCCACTGGCTATTCTGGTGGGACGGTTACGGACGCAAGTTTCTACCGGATTGCGCCTGGCCACCTGGACGAATGGCTTACCCTCTACAAAAAATATCACTATCCCATCATGCAGTACGAAATAAAGCAGGGATTAGTGAAAAGCGAAACCATGTACAAGCGGAGCGTCCACGAACTTTCCCCGGCGTGGGATTTC
>Ga0075030_100002417_pt1 | contig 16928 bp, 13 predicted proteins | sample LitLauG_LLR_2012_FD_71393 | JGI IMG/M metagenome (GOLD analysis project Ga0075030, IMG submission 71393) | Freshwater sediment microbial communities from Pennsylvania, USA - Little Laurel Run_MetaG_LLR_2012 | ecosystem: Environmental > Aquatic > Freshwater > Creek > Sediment | place: USA... | reverse complement strand
CCGAGGGCTGGTTTGATGCCCTGATGTACTACGCCTACAAGGATCTCCGCACCGAGCAAGCCTGGACGACGTGGGAGCGCACCAAGGCCGATTGGCACCAGACGGCGCCGGTCAGATGGCCGACGCTGGAACACTGGACGTCGGAAGTTCTTGCCACCCGCAGCCTGGCCTGTCCCGGAACCGAGAAGGCCCGGGCTGTTCATGCTCTTGGAGCGGTGGAAGCATCGCGCCTCAACCAAGCCATCACCGCACTGGTCGAATCGCGAGCATTCGCCCTCTGGATCGACGCTATCTCCAAACCGGGGAAACCCCTTCCTGAAGCCGTAGCGAATGAACTGCGAGACCGATGCCCCAGTCTTCTGCCCGCTTCCGGTCCTGGCCCGCTGTGGATCCGATCTCTTTTCTATAGCCTCATTCGTTCCGGCGAGTCGAACTGGCGCGGCGCGGCGCGGTCCGAAGGATGGTACGCGGCACTGCGCTACGAGGTCGTTCACCACCCTCGTTACCAACGGCTCATTCATTACAATCAGCGGTGCCATGATGAGTGGTCCCAAGCTGGTCCGAAGTCCTACCCGTCGTTCTCCGAATGGCTTGCAGCTGCCGACGACTACTGTGTGGTTCGAAGCGCCTAAACCTCATTCGTTGTCCACTCCGGCTGCTTTTTGCTTGGCGCGGTCCGGGTATCCCGTCTCGCGAAGCCAGTTCTGCATGTCCACGCTCAGGTTCTCGAATGGAATCTTCTCCGGATGGTCGGCGAGGAACTTCGAGACCGAACTGTCGGTGATGCGGCCACCTTTCGTAAGCAGCAGCTTCTCGGCAACCCAATACTGAACCCTTGGCGGTGGGACCCCAAACATGTCGGCGACATCCTTGACTTTGAATCCGCCCAGACTCTCTGCCGTGTAATCGAGATCCCGAAGCCGCTTCCGGACAGCCGCAACAGTGCGGCCGAGCCGCTCCGCAATCAGTGCCAGCGACGCATTGCTGTCGATGGACCAGAGCAGGTGGTTCTCATCCGCCTCCGTCCAGCGTGGCGCCCTTCGCCGGCACAACTTCAAGAATGCCGCACGTTTCTTGACTGAATACCAGGACCACGCGGGTTGGTGCTGACGGATGGCCCGCCGGGCGGCGCGCAGGCCTCCACGGGCCCAGGCGGTCTTTAGAACCTCATCCAAGTCCGCATTCCAGCGGCAAGTTTTGCCCCTAGGCTTGCCAACCTTCCGGCCATTCCTCCGGCCTGCCTTCATATTGTTCCCCGCCCGCTGGTGCTGCCTTGTAGTGCTTGATACCCCTCGAACCGCCGCCGAGTTTCGACCTTCTCCAGATTGGCTCTCTACTGAAATAAGCAGTTCGCGGCCAGGAAAGTCAGACTTGGATCTGCCTCAAACCATGAAATTAATCACACTCACCGCCACCGTTTGATGAACAGATATGTCCGTCGCCGGATCGGAAAGCCGCTTGTCATAATTTCACGACTAGCTCCCGTAGGGGAACTTCACGTCGGCTCTCGAAACGGTGACCCTGATCGTTGTTTGGACCTTTTCGCCGCCGGGTTGCTGTGCCGTCTGGTGCCAGGGTGCCCATAGCCGGCATCGGCTTCTTCGTTTACGGCGATAAATCGTACTAGACCGTACGAGATCTCGACCAATGAACGCTCTGGACAGCGAAATTTCGCAAAAACTTTCTGACTTTTTACCATGCCCATGGCTTATTTAAGTAGAGGGGATGCTCGCGTTCGATTTCATCCATGTTCAACCCTCTGCCGACGACTGTTCGCGCGGGCCAAAGCGATGGGAGAGGCACAGCGGAGGAAACGGGACCGAGGCTCCGACCGGATACCAGAATTCTGGATCCGGCCCCAGGATAGGCGCGGCAGTCCGCTTGACGCACGCCTCCTCGAAGCCTCGCGGAAGCTTTGGCCGTGGGCTTATCGACACGTTGAAATCGAGTTGCACGATGGCGCGCGCGCCGCAGAACTTCTGGAGCAAGTCGCGATGGAGGTGTCTGCTCGGCTTCGCGACGAGCCGGAAGTGGAACGCAACCTAAGCGGATACTTGATTACGGCGTTCCACCACTGCGTGCGCTCTCAACTCTTGAGAGACAGTCGGTTGGCGTACGAGGGTCTCCTTTACGAACTCGAGGAAAACCACCAGCCCAGAGCGCCGGATTGGGTTGCGGCGATGGAAACGAAGTTAGCTCTGGACTTCCTCGTTTCCTATCTTCCTCACCAGATAAAGCACATGCTCAACTTCCGCACGCTAGGGTTTTCCTGGAAAGAGACTGCGCGGCTCGCGGGCGTCACGGTAGAACAAGCAAAATCAAGGTTTTACTACGGCGTTCAGAAGGCCTACGAGACGCTCCTTGAGAACCAGGCGAAGCGACGAAAATGTGAGGATCCGGAATGATGAACCAGAAGGCCGCCCCTAACCAATTCACCCGCCGCGAAGAGCGGAAGATCCTAGAGCTGGCGTCCGAATATGTCAGGTCTGGCTTTCCGAACCCAGAGCGCCTCGGTTGTCCCGGATCGGAAGCCCTCAAATCAATCGCGGGGCGACATCTGAAGTTCCCTGAGGCCGAGGATATCGTCGACCACATCGCGACATGTTCACCCTGCTTCCTCGAGTACCACGCTATTCGGCGGAGATCACGACGGCGCCTCGTCGGCGGAACGGCATTATTTTGCGTATTGGGTTTGCTGCTCACGGGGCTCATTTGGCGCTTTGCGACGCCCGCACGGCCTCGAAATGAGATTGTTGCACAAATCCCCCCGACAGCCCTCAAGTCGGTGCTCGACTTCCGGAACAGAACGGCAGAGAGGTCTGACCGAAAACAGTTACCCAATGAGCCATTCGCCCCACACCTGAGGCGGGCACAGCTCGACCTCAGCATCGAGCTTCCCGTTGGCACGGAGGACGGCCTGTACTCTGTACAGTTCCGAAACCAGGTCGGTCAATCTGTCGTTAACGCCACAGGCACCGCGGCATGGGATGGAGCTGCAGAGACTCTTGCTGTCGCGGTCGATCTCCGCAACTTGCCACCTGGGGATTACGTCTTGGCGGTCCGCAGCGGAACCTCCGCCTGGCGCGAGTACGCAGTCGTTTTGGACTAATAAGGGTGGAACAATGGGCTGCTTCTTCATGAGACATCAAGTTCGTGGTAATCGCGTGGCAGGTTTGCCGCTCGACTGGCCCACCAAATCGCGAGCTTCGCCTCGGCCCGGAGTAAGACGTACGGCTGGGATTCATGGAATCACCAGACTCGCGATTGCGTTGGTCCTTTTCACTTCTGCGATTGGGAACGCCCAAGCCCAGACCGCTGCGGATCTGCTAGCCGAGGCCGACCGTTTGGCTTGGCTGAAGAACTGGTCGAGAGCTGAGCCCCTGTTTTCAAAAGCAGAGGAGATGTTTACCGCGGCTGGCGACGAGCGGAATGCCTTGTATGCCAGGATCAGCGCCATCAGAGGCCGCCTTCCGCAGTTGCCGCTCATTGAGGTCTCTCAAACTCTCTCCGATTATCTCGGCACCCCGATCGTTCAGAACGACACCCAGCTAAAGCTCCGCTGTCTCGTCGTGAAGGGTGACGTGGATATGGACTTCGATGATGGTCTGGCACAGGAGGACTGGACCGCGGCACTGGCGTTGGCGAAGTCCCTAAAGGACCCAGATTGGGAAGCACGCGCGACGGGCGAGTTGGGTATCATCAGCTTCCTGCAGGGGGATCACTCCGGCGCAGTCATGAGCATCGGTAATGCGTTATCCCATGCGATCAAGAGCGGCGATATTGGGGGACAGATCCGATACCTGACATTGATCGGAAGTGGCTTAACGGAGTTCGGACGCCCTGAGCAGGCGCTCGATTATCTGGACCGCGCGCTGAAGGTCGTGGCATCCACTCCGGATTTAGCGGATCCAGTCATGACATACACAGAGAAGGCGCGCGCCCTGGCCGCTTCGGGCCAGGAGCCGGAAGCAACCAAGATCTTACAGAGCGTGCTGAATTCTGCGGTCGAGCGCCAAAGCTATGGATATCAAGCCGATCTACTAATCCAGATGGCGAGGCTCTCTCTGAAGGCCAACCGCCAGAGTGTTGCTGTTGAGCAGCTTCAACAGGCATTCGAGCTAGCCAACAAAGTCGACGCCCGCCGCCTGGTCTCTCAAGCTGCACTGGAGTTGTCGAACATCTATCGGGAGCGCGGCCAGTTGGAACCCGCCGAACAGGCTTTGGCCGGCGGAATCCAGGCAACCCGAAACGCCGGTGACCGCTACACGCTGCCTCGCTATCTGGCGGCCTATGCCGAGATAAAGGCTGCCCGCCGCCAGTACGGTCAAGCTGACGATACATTCCAGGAAGCAACGGATATTGCGAATGGCATGCTCGCTAACGTTTCGAGCGCCACCGCGAAGAGCTCGCTCATTTCCGTCATGGATGAGCTCTACGTCGGCCATTTCCTTCTCGCAGCGCGAGACCTGAAAAGCGCGACCGAAGCGTTCTCCGTCATTGAAGGTGCTCGCGGCCGGTCGGTGGCAGATCTTTTGAAGCTGGCCCCCACCACAAGCGCGATGTTGGCCAGAGGCACGTCCTCGCTGGCGAGACAAATCTCCACGCTGCAACTGGCGCTCCAGAAAACAACGAACAAACCACAGCGGCAGCAGATCCTCGATCGGATCCTGGTAGCCGAACAGTCCATCTCTCCAGCCGAGGCTGCCAATAGCCGTAAATGGATGCGTACTTCTCAACCGGTCGCCGCGAGCGCGCTGCGAGCGCGTCTGCGTCCCGATGAAGTTTTCATCGAATACGTCCTCGCCGAACCTGTTTCGTACTGTTTGGTTGCGACACGTGAGAGCCTGCGCCTGAATGCTCTACCCGGCAAGGCCGTCATCAGCCGTTCCGTTGAAGCTCTCCTGCAGAACATCCGCCAAAACGACTACGCGACTCATCTGGCCGCCGAGGTCTACAAGAATCTCCTGGGTAGCGTTCCCGAGATGGGTCTTAGGAAGCGGCTGATCGTTGTACCTGACAGTCCCCTGGCTGGTCTTCCGTTTGAGGTACTCATCGCCCCGTCGGGCAAGAGTTTGTTGCAGTCGCACATCGTTTCCTACGCCACTTCGGGCACCGTCCTCGCACTACTGCGGGAGAGCCCCGCAGCCGATCACCGCGCGGTATCTGCACTAGCCGTCGCCGCCGGCGGTCCTGAACGCCGGGAAGGCCTGCCCACGCAAGCGTCCTTAAGGGTTCAGCGCGGTATCTATGACCTGGATGGAGCGGAACTTCCCCCGCTGCCCGCCGCCGAGGAAGAGGCCAAGGCCGTTGCCTCAATTGTGGGCGGAGACTCCGTAGTACTCAAGGGAGCCGAAGCAACAGAATTTGCATTCAAGCAGCAGCCATTATCACGATTCCGAATCCTGCACTTTGCCGTCCACGGCCTAATTAGCACTCGATATCCGGACCGATCAGCGCTCGTGTTTCGCGCTGATCCGCAGGGCCGCGAAGACGGATTGCTGCAGGCCCGCGAAATTGTAACGCTGCCCCTTCAAGCTGACCTTGTCACGTTGTCTGCCTGTGACACTGGAACGGGCAAAATCAATGGTCAAGAAGGATCGGCAACCCTGGTTCGGCCGTTCCTTGTTGCTGGCGCGAAGGCAGTCGTCGCCAATCTCTGGAATGCCGACGACGACTTTACAAGGACTCTGATGAAGGAGTTTTACACCCAACTCGATGCTGGTTTGGACGTGGGCTCCGCGCTTACGCAAGCAAAATTGCGAATTACCGCGAGGTATGGGAAGGCGGCCCCGCCGCGTCTGTGGGCTGGTTTCATAGTCGTCGGTGACGGGCTTCGGATCCTATCGAACGCATATGAAGTCAAACACTGAACTAACAAGGCACGATCGGTCGGAGATTCTGGATCGTGTCGCAGAGGTTGTCCGTAAACGCTTCTATGACCCTCAACTGAACGGCGTAGACTGGACGAGCCTCGTTAACCAGCGGCGAGAGGCCATCGTCAACGCGGCGCCAGATCGGTTCGAGAAGGCATTGAACGAACTTCTACTGGAGCTGAAGACTAGCCATGTGGGATTCTTTGGCACCCGTTTCAAGGCTGCATCCGCGCGACAAGCCATCAATGCCACGGTCATCAAGGCGGAGACCTCCTTTGGCCCGCGTTGGCGCTTTCAGGACGTCCACCGAGGTGGGGCCGCGGAGAAGGCAGGCATCCGTTCGGGCGACATTGTCCTTACACTAAAAGGCCGCGAGGTTTCGACGGCAGAAGCCCCGCAGTTTCCCATGGGCGAGCAACTCGAGGCCGAGATCGCACAAGCCGGCAACAAAGTCGCCCGATTGACAATCGACATCCCTGACCCGCGCTCGAAGAAACAGCCCGTCAATATCCCCGATGTCGTGACCTCGGAGCGGCTCGCCGACTCCATCGGCGTGTTGAAGGTCAGTATGTTCCCCGGGATAGTGGGCATCGACGTGGCTGCGTCGGTGAGCGCGGCGGCTCGCGAGCTCGCCTGCGATCGCCTGATCATCGATCTGCGTGGCAATACCGGCGGCGGCCTGGGGTCGCTGCGTGTTATGAGCCTTCTCTGTCCCGACCGCAGAGGAGTGGGCCACAGCGTGACACGATCAAGGGCGGAGAAGGGCTTCGATAAGGAGTCCCTTCCGGTGTTCGACCGAATTCCGCCTTCGAAGCTCGGCCTCATTCCCCTCATATTCAAGTTTGGTCTTGGCGACAAGTCCGTGGCGGTGAAGACGGAGGGGTTGGGAGACCAGCCCTTTCACGGCAGAATCGTTGTTTTGGTAAATCAGCACTCCGCCAGTGCCAGCGAGATGATTGCTGCCTTTGCCGCCGAAAACAAACTGGCAACGACTGTAGGTGAGAAGACGCCTGGCCGAGTGGTCGGCGCGAATTCGTTCAAAGTCGGCCATGGCTACCGGGTGGCTCTGCCGGTCGTCGAGTATCGGACATGGGCCGGCACGATCCTTGAAGGGCGAGGGGTCGCCCCAGATGTATCAGAACCCTTTTCGCCGGAGGCGGCGTGGGCGGGTGAGGACACCCAGATCGCGAGAGCTATTCAGATACTCGCTGCGGCTTGAGTTCTACTCCGGTTCAGTAGCGACGCGAGGCAGTCGCGAGCCGCGGCTTCGATGATGCTGCTGAGGTAGCAAACACCAGGGTGTGTTTCGTGGGGCTATATGGTTGAGCCACTTCTACACGTGGTGTCACCGCGAAACGCCGGGGCTTACACGCAACAGCGGATCGAAGCCGCATGGCACATAAGAGGGTGTGCCTCGACGGGAGCGGGGATATACCATGCTCTTCGAGATTCGTCGCTGCATACACAGACCATTATGGGTAATATCTGGAGGCATTCCCGTTTCGGCCATGAGAAAGCGCCCCAACGGGTTCTTCAAATGTGCCGGGCTCAATGGGCGTCGTGAGTCCGCCGTCTGGCAACGACCATTTGGCCACTGCTGCACTCCAGACGATGCTCAAAGCGAAATAGGCGAAAGCATCGGTAGCTTCACGCAATTGGTGATGGACGAATGTTCTCAAGCGGCGTGCATTCATGGCGAGCCTTACCACCGCAACGTTAAGGCTTCCAGTGCATCATTTTTCCCCATCCTAGTCCGCCGCTCCCCAGTTCAGCCGATAGTGCCGCTCCCGCTCAAGGAATGCGCGCTGCCCCCCCTCCAACAATCGGCAAACTGCGGTCCGCACCCTTGGGTTTTCCAGTGAGCCGCTTTGATAGGAAATCAATGGCAAGCCGCCCTCTGCTTGCCGTGTCGAAGTGGCAATGATGACTTGATCGGCGTCGGTGTTGACCACCAGATTGGCGTTATGAGTCACGACTATGACCTGTCTTCGCTTCCGGGCATTCCTGAAATGTGGCACCAACTCATCGAATACCGATTGAGGATCGAGGTTTTCCTCAGGCTGGTCGATTAACAACGGTCGTGGGTCGTGCGTATCGACTGCGAGATAGAGCAGAAGCAGCACGATGCCGCGGGTTCCGGGAGACAGACGCTCCACGGGAACGCCATCATAAACGATGCTGTATCGAACCTGGATATGGCTGATGTCGTAGAGCCAAGTTGCGACCCTTTGCGGCCATTCCCGCCGCTCCTGCGCATCGACCGTTGCGGGCTGAGCCGCTTTCACCTGTTCCAGAAGGTCCGCGCGGAACTTCTCCATTGCTCCATCGACCGCCTCCGGCGGGCCTGTTTTCCACGCGATGTATAGATAGTCCCTTGCTTTTTGCCCCAGCGATCCCCGACCGCGAAACGCTGAGTCAAGTCGTAGGTCCATGAGGCTCTCGCCGGCAGCAACCCATTTCTCGATATCCACAGTCCGCTCCACGACGAAGCCGAGCTTTGCAAGTGTTCCTCCGGACGTCTCTAGCGTCGTTCGTAGGGGAGCGTAGAGTTTACTTAAAACATCCTCTTCCAGCACTATGGTCCGAAACGCTTGGGTGTATTCCTCTCGCCGCTGCTCCAATAACGCCTTTCGCCGATCCGCCGCCCCCTTCGCGAGCGTGACATCGCCCTCCAACTTCCGCAGCGTCGCTTCATTGCGTTGGAGCGTTTTCTGGAGTTCGTCATATTTCTTCTGGCGCTCAGCATCAATGCCGACAAACTTCTTCTTTTCATCCCGCGCGGCATGTAAGCGGTCTAGCGGCCATGTTGCGTTCGGCGGAGCCTTCAGATTTACCGCTGTCTTCGGATCGCCCTCAATAGCAAAGAGAATCGCCTGGTCTGCAGCTTTCGTTGCCTGATCCAGGACGGAATCGACGTTTCCGGCAAACTTCATCCCGAAATTGGCCCATTCCTGTGGGGTGAGGCCGGTTCCCGCGAACCGGGTTTGCATTTCCCGGAACCGGCTTGGCTCGCGTACCTGCCGGACTTGCCTCACATCCACGCCGAGATCGTCGAGTAATTTCCGGCGTTTGCGGATGGCCTCGATTCTCAGTTCCGCCTGAGAACACAGGGTCTCCAGGTCCGTCAGCGCCTTTGCATGCTCCGCGCTTTCTTTGGGCAGCAGGTCCTGCAACTCTTTCCGGATGCGCACAATCGCATCGCCCGTCTGCTTAACGGCGTTCTCCTGCTGGGGCAGTTCGTCCCGCAGCTTTTCTTCCTTGACGATTTCCAGCCCGATGCCGTGAATCGATTGCTGAAGCTCCGTGCGGGTCTCGGTGATAGGTTGCAGGAGTGCTGCGGCCAGGTCGTCGAAGTTGTCGGTTTCGAATCTCTCCTCCTGCGGAGTAGAGTCGAAAACCACCCGTTCCATCTCCTGGCGGAGTTCTATGGCGAGCCCGGAGGAAGAGCAGAGCTTTTCGACGAATTGCTGGGAAAGGTAGCGTACATAGGGTCGATCCAGCCCATACCCACGAACCACCTGACTAAGCGCGACGTTTGACGTCGCGTTGTCGCCCCAGTTCAGTACGGTTTCGGCTGCGCCCAGCAGGTTTACGGGTTTTGATGCGCGCTGAAGGAATGATGATTCGCTGGGTGCCGTGCTGAACGCACCCGCACCCGCCGCGAGCAAATCCATCAGCGCTGTCTTTCCCGAGCCGCGGGCGCCGATAATGGTCACCAGGCCGCTGTTGAATTCTTGCTCCGGTTTGGCGATCCAGGGCGCATCCCGAAAGGTGACCGTTCGGATGATCTCAGACGCCAGCGGCTCCGGCGGCGTCTGCGGCCCTATTGCCACCCGGTGCTCTGGCTCTATCACCGCCTGACGCAACGTTTCGAAGGCTAGGTCTCCATACAGCCAGCAATAGCGATCGCACTCCGGCGCGCCAACCTTATCGTTCCGATGGGCGTCGGAGCCATGAAGACACGGCTTCAGCGCGCCGTACGTCTCCTCGATAACCTCCTTGGAGGCAGAAGGCAGCTTCCCGAGCCAGAACTCCCTCTGCTTCGGCGTGCTGGCGAAAATGATATTAGAGAATCGCTCAATCTCCTTCCGCGTTGCAGCGTAGGAGTCGTCGCTCTGAAGGCCCGACGTGCCATCATTTGAGCTTCCGGCTACGGCTACCAGACAGTTGTTACGCAGCCATTTCTCATTACGGAAAAGCTTCCGCAGGTCGCCTAGCGTCGTTTTGAACTGATTGGTCCCGACCCGCTGCGCAGCTGCGTCGTCCCTGATAGACGGGTTGAAGGCGCGGCCAAGGTCTGCCAGCTCAGAAGCCGTACAAAAATAGGTCCGTTCATTAAACTCGAACTGCAGTTGCCCCAGCAGTCGCTCTATCTCTTTTTCGTGATTCGGATCGTCCGGCGAGAACAGCAGGTGCATGTTGATGGCACGCGCCTTGTCGGTCTTGATGTCCAGCCGGATTTCCACGTTGGGAAAGAGCAGCTCGACCTCGGCCATCCTTCCTGCCGCTTTATGTTCTCTGGCCTTGCGGTACGTCTGAATGCAGAAATAGTCCGTTACTCCCAGCCCGCGCACGCGGGGCGAAGATGTCTCGATCTTGCTGAGATACTCTTCCCAATTACCGCCGAAACCGTCCGCGAGCTGCGTTCCGGGTGCGTGCAGATGCGGGTCCCATCTGTGCCATTGCGAGCCCGATTCGTTCCAAACGGCCATCGTATCAGAATTGTATTCGATTTCACGGATCGTCGGGGTTCCCCCACTCGCGTTCGGCTCAATTTTTCAATGGCTTAAGGTCTAACCTTAAACTGTTGCCATCGCTGTTTGGTTTCCCGGCCTACACCGTCGAGGTCAGGGAAAATGACGGACTCTGTGACGCCGCAATCCCGGATGTCAGCCTGGATGTTCGGCATGCTTTTCCCTGGGAAGACCAGTCGCCGGATTTTCGAATCCTCGTCCGCCGCCAGCTTCCTCAGAAAATCGCGATCGGCACCGAACACCATAAACCTGCTCCGCTGGGAGGCAACCCGCCGCGTTATCTGTTCCGTGTCGAGCAGGAAAGGGTGTTCCGGCAAGGGGTCTTCCTTGAAATCCTCTTTTGCCCCCGGAAGCCAGGTATTGTCGTATTCCCCGTCCCGGTCGTCTTGGTCGATTTTCTCAGTCTTTGACTTCATATCCCAGAACTGCCGCCGTTTTTTTGCCGACGGCGATCCGTCGATATGCTCCACCAACCAATGAGGATCCAGAACATACACAACTGAGTCATGTTGGAGATCGCGCGGGCCGATTTTGAACCGCATGCTGAAGTGGGCGGCCATCAAAGACCCATCCGACCAATCCAGCAACCGTGTCGGGCCGCCATGGTGCTGCATGGCGTAATACCAGTTCCATTCGTCCTCAGTGTTGAACTCGGTATATTGAACGCCACATCTTTTAAATTCGTCAAACAGGCGGCTCTCCATCTCCAACACCTTGTCCGTTGACTTGTCCGTGCGGTACAGTTCGGGCAGCAGCGTCGTTTCCCGATGCCTATCGTCTTCGCCGCGGAACCATAGCTCATCATCAGGGTCGTCCAGCCACTCGTCTCGGATGCTCGATATCGCGGAGATATATTCTCCGAGGGTGGTCACCTTTATGTCGCGTCGCTTCGATTTTCCGAACATCCTGTTCATTCTACCGATGTGGCCATTGCTATAGTTCACGCACGGGAGCCGGTTTGGGAAAACGTCGGCCTGACCATGGGAAGCGCCATCTGGCGTTTTCATTCTGGGCTGGCCTTATCGGCCTTCGTGAGGAAGGAAGCGGTTTAGATGCACTCTAGCCAGTGTCATTCCCGTTTTTGTTCTCAGGCTTTAAATCCCGCAGCAGCCGTTTGAACCCATTCTGGTACGCATCGTGGTCTTTCCACTCTTGGAAATCGCCGATATGCCGCTGGCGCCTGATCGACGCGGCCCACGCCTCGTTCGTATTCATTACTGCATCATCCAGCCGGATGGGGAACAACACAGTGCGGTTCTCTCGCTGCTCTCGTTCAACGCAGGATTCGACTTCCTCCCTGACCCACGCGCTTTGCACAGAATTCTCCGACAACACGATCAGCAACTTGTCATGGAGACGAATCGCATCATCGATGCGCTGCCGGAAGCGGTCACCGATTTTTATGTCCTCCGGTGCGAACCAACATCGAACGCCTTTGACCTGTAGGTCGGCATATAGCCTATGGACGAATTCATCATCACGCGTCGAGTAGCTGATGAAGCAGGAATAGAACTGGATCGGCTCATTTACCAGCGATGGGAAGTATTCAATCAGCGCTTCCGGCAAGCCGCAGCCTCGGAGGAAAGCCACTGGTAGCGGCCAGGACTTCATCATCGTCTGGTGGTCAACCACGCTCGGGCCGGTATGACGACAGTATTCCAAGCCAATCGTGCCGCTCAAATTTGTATCGCCAAAGATCGTGAAACCCAACTCGGCATGCGACAGATCTGCCTCACGCAAATTGACGCCTTGAAGATTGGCGCCAAACAGGTTCGCGTCTCGTAGATTTGCCCGATACAGATTTGCCCCGACCCCACCGCCGCCGGCCAAATCAGCCTTGGTGAGATGAGCTCCCGATAGATCGGGCACCACACCCTTATATTCCTTCCGCCATGCATTCCATGCATCCACGCCGTCGTGAAGCAATAGGGCCAATTGTCCGCTATCCGCCATGATTCAGTCCGCATGTTAGCGTCGATCATTAACCCGCGCAAACAAGCTCCAGCGTGTTTCCGGCCACTTGAATGCCGATCCAATGCGCAGATCTCCTGCCGTCATCTCCTCAAAGGCTACCGCTAAGGCCGAAGCTATTAACACTTAAAGATTCTTGGATCGAGAGAAAAAGGGATTCACACTCACCAATTGAACGCGGCCGAATTCGGGATGAGCCGGATTTAGAATCATGTTTCCCACAAACCCGCTTGCGACTGGTTTTCGGCAACACGGTACTGTGTCGTCGGCGTCTAGTAGAGTGGCCCGCTGAAACGGCTCGCGTCTTATTTCCACCCGTAGCCCCGACGTTCACTTCGGAATCCTGCCTCCGTCTCCCATCGAATCGTAGTGCGCAGCCTATTGAGCAACAGCTTCCGACATGCCGCCCTGCCCGGTGGCCTTGGCGGCAGTCTTCTTCGCCGGTTTCGCCGGAGCCTTTTTCGCAGGTTTCTTGGCAGCGGTCTTTTGTTTTGCAGCTCTCTTGGCGCCGGCTGGCTGCTCCTTCGCAGCTTCGGCTCGTTTGAGCGCCCAACGGCGCTTCGTAGCCTCGGAAATGGCCCGCCTGCCAGCGGCACTCATCTTCCGCTTGGGTTTTGCGGGTTCCGGTCTGGCAGCTGATTCCGGCTTCTTAGATTCCGCCTTTATTGCGGCCCACCTTTTCTTCTGGCCCTCTGCCATACGGCGACGGGCGGCGGCACTGACCTTGCGCTTCCGTGTGGGCGCTTGCGGTGTGTCGGTTCCCGCGGTTCCGCCTCCGGACAACATGGCCCGGAGTTCTCCGATTTGGGTATCTATTCGTCTCTTTTGCGACTCGAAACCTTCGATGGCGGCGGCGATGATTTCGGCATTAAGTTTTGGTGTGGGCATGTGAATTCGTGCTCAATTCCGTGGTGTTGCACGCAAGGATCATTGTACATCCGGCAGCTACACTTCGCGTTGAACACACCCAATAGGTTCTCAGCGGAGCCGCACGTGGTGCCCCTTTACAAGAGACACCCCCGTGACCGTTTCACCACGCGCCAAGGCATCGGACAGAATCCCCCGTTGGAGTTCCTTCTGCACAGTCTTACCGTCTGAGGCTCCAAGGCGGTTGCGGAGGGGGCTTGGCGGAAGCGAATCCACGATCTCACGCCACTCGGGCCACGTGAGCTCCACTTTCGCCCGGTAGAAGCCGTCGGGAATGTGCGTAGTCTCCTGAATTGTCAGCGACGGCGCGCTGTTGGCCTGCAGGCTGATCGTATTCAGGGAACCCCGCAACTTCGGCGTGCTCCGCGAGATCATGAACCAGACGAGCATCTGCTTCAGACGCTTCTCACGGATCTCTGCGGCCTTGTATCGTGCCTGGAAGCGCTCTGCCTCACGTTGAGCGAGTTCCGCTTCGGCTTTCTGGGCCTTCAAGTAGTTCGCGATGCGATCTACCTTGTATCCGAACGCTTCGGCATACGTCGCCAGGGCGGTTTTGGTACCTTCCGAAATCTCACCATTGTTCGCCTCGGCTTCCTGCTCTGCCTCCTCGACCAAAGCCTCCAGTGACTCGTCGATCTCGAACATGCTGAGGCCCTTGGCCACATCTTGGGCCGTGATTGCCATTGGTACTGCGCTCATGCTGCTTTGCCTCCCTCGATGGTTTGCGGTCTATCGCCCGGTTCCGGCTGTTCCCGAAATCCGCGGAACAACTGCCGTTCGAGCGACGGGACATACGATGTGAACTCTTCGCCGGCCGGCGCCGACTCGATTAGCCTGAACACCTGTTCCATTCGCGCGTCCATCAGATCCAGGAGAGAAAGCGCAAAGGCCTCCGGCAGCATCGGTCGCCGCAGCGCGCCTTTGTCCAGGTCGCCGTGATGGCTCACGATGAAGTGTTGAAGGATGGTCTTGAGATGCAGCGGAAACCCGGCGAAGCGTCCTACGTGCTTCTCGAGGATCTCCAGGCCGAGCGTGACGTGCTCGATCAGTTGGCCCCGCGTCGTATATGCGAAGCGAACACCCGTCAATTCCAGCGTTTCGATCTTCCCAAGGTCGTGAAGAATGGCTCCAGCGATGAGCCAATCCAAGTTGAGGCGGAGATAGCGGGCGGTCAATGCCACGGCGAGGTTACAGAGCGAAAGGATGTGCTCCAGCAATCCTCCCCGGAACGCGTGATGGATCTTCATCGCCGCCGGCGCTGTTTTGAGCCGCGCGCCGATGGATACGTCGGTGATGATCGACTCCAGAAGTTGTCGAAGGGGCTCGTCGCGCACCATCGCGACAAACGACTCCAACTCGCCGAACATCTCCTCGGGATCGCGGATTGACGCCGGATAGAAATCGGAGGCGGTATACTCCTGTGGTTCACAGCGTCGAATCCGGCGGACAATCAGCTGCGGCTTATCGTTGTACTGCTCCATCGCGCCCCGAACCTTCACGACGTCGTTGCAGTCGAACAATTGGGTGACGGTCTCGGGATCGTCCCAGGCTTTGGCGTCTAATTCGCCGCTTCGGTCCGCCAAGCGAACCGACAGGAATGATCCGCCATTTCTCTTTGGCCGCAATTCCTTTTCGATGACCGCCGCCAGGAAGGTGACCTCGCCAGACTGCGGCAGGTCGTTGATGTAGAAACCCTTATTCTCCATGTGTCGTACCTCGTGAGCTAGCTACGCGGAGGCGTGCAATCCCTCTTTTTGCCCCCTCCGCGTAGCCTCTTCGTGTTGTGTTCCGGTCAGAACGCCAGCGAGAGCTGGGCGTCGTTGTCATGACGGGGCCTGCGCGCGGCTCTCTGCTCCGATAAGACCAATTGGACGAGAGCGCCCGGCGCCGATTCAGATTGGAGCGGACGCAACGGTGGGTCGCTCTCAGGCAGGCATGGCCCATTTTGCGTCGGCTCGGGCTGGGCTATCGCGACGACGTTCGTGGTTCCAAGCAGACGGGTGTGTTGCTGCTGAATTTCTCTCCAGAGCGCATCGGCTTTCTGCCCGACACCTTTTTCCGTCACCAACTCCCGCGCCATTGCCGTCAGTATGTCGTCATCGTCATCGAGAGCTTGCAGGCCCTGATTTGCGAACTTGCCCTCCATGGCGAGTGAAACCAGTAGCTTTTTCCCCATCAGCCGGAGACAGTTCTCCTGCATCGTGCCGGCGTAGGCCAGGAACTTCACCTTCACTGGATGTTTCTGTCCGATGCGCCAAGAACGCCGGCTCGCTTGCCGGAGTACATAGATGGAATAGCCGGATTCGTAAAACAAGATGGTCGGCATGCCCAAAAGGTCTAATCCGGTGGCGACGAGCCTGGGATGGGCAATGCACACCTGCATCCCCGCCTTCATTTGACGCTCATACCAGGCTTCCCTGGCTTCCGGCGGTACAGCGGTGGTGAGCACTTCGACGCGAATGCCCTCACGGCTCAAGATGTTCTTCAGCCGCTGGGTGACGTCGCGCTTCTTCGTGTAGACCGCGAAAATCTGCACCCTCCTCCCCTGGCGAAGCTCGGTCTTGACCTCTTCCACCAGCCGGCGCTCCTTCGCATAGACGAACTCCTGATCCAGGTCCGCCGGCTCCGAAATCACAAAGCGCTCGCGCTCGCCGGTTTCTGGATTCGTCGCGTAACCGTAAAGCGTTCCAAGCCCAAAGGGGCGGTCGCCGTAGAGCATCAGCGCATTCAGGCCAGTACTGACGACGGACGAGTTGCCACGATGTTCTTCAAGCGCTGCCTTGATGTCCTCTTCGAGGCTCTCGTAAGCAGCAGCCAAAACTGGATCCATCTCGACGTTAATCACCTCCTCTTCATAGGGAGGAAGCGCATCCGAAATATCTTCGAGCGATACAAAAGCGCCGAGCTCCATCAGAAACCGGCCGAAGAGCAAGGGTGAAGCGCCGGGGCGCCGCCGTACTCTTGTAGTTACCTTCGCTTTGTCCGAGCAGGCGTTGTCGGCGGGCGTGATGGTTGTGACTTTCTCGAGGACCCCGTAGGTTTCCGAGAATGCCCGCACACCGGCTTCGCCGTGCGCGAATCCTTCTTCGAGCATCTTCTTCGGGTGGAGCCGAAAGAGGATATTGAACAATTCGTCCGCATATCCGCCGTTCAGAGTGCCGGTGAGAATGATCGTGCGCTTCGCGCATGAAGCCATCGTCCCCAAGGCTGCCCCTTGGGCAGTGTCACCCTTTAATTCGTGCACCTCGTCCGCGATGCCGTAGTCGAAAAAGCCCTTCATGTGCAAGCCAATCACGTGGTACCTGTCGGAGCCAAGAGGTAACGGTGCAATATCCCTGGCACCCGCTCTTCGGCTCGAAATTGAAGGTCGCTAAAACCGCTACGATCACCGGTCTCGAGGAAT
>Ga0075030_100002415_pt1 | contig 16932 bp, 10 predicted proteins | sample LitLauG_LLR_2012_FD_71393 | JGI IMG/M metagenome (GOLD analysis project Ga0075030, IMG submission 71393) | Freshwater sediment microbial communities from Pennsylvania, USA - Little Laurel Run_MetaG_LLR_2012 | ecosystem: Environmental > Aquatic > Freshwater > Creek > Sediment | place: USA... | reverse complement strand
CTGCAGGGTTATGCATCGTCGACAACCAGAAGAATATCGTGCTGTGGAGCGATGGCGCCCAGCGCATCACCGGCCATCGCCGGCACGAAGTGATTGGCAAGTCCTGCATCGGAGCCCCTCTGCTGCATTGCGATCATCCTGGATGTGAATTCTGCAGCGAGGAGTGCCCGTTGGCCCGAGCCATCAAGACCTCGAGACCCGCGGAAGCCAGCGGCCTTCTCCATCACAAAGCCGGCTACGAAATTCCCGTCCGCATCCGCGCCGTTCCCGTGCACAACCGGCACGGATCCATCATCGGTGGCGTGGAACTCTTCGACGCGATTGAACAGCCCGCCTCCGACGAATCTGGGGAGCGGCTTCCTGAATGTATCGATGAAATCACCGGGGTAGCGACGCGAGCCGCAACCCAGTCTCATCTTCACGAGTCGCATCGCACCTTCTCGGAAGGTGGAATCCAGTTCGGGGTGCTGCTCTTTCGTTTGGACGGACTCGATCACTTTCGCTCCGCCTTCGGCCCGGAAGCAGCCAACGGCCTGCTTCGCGTTGTGGCCCGCACGATTGAGACCGGCCTGTGGAGAACCGACTTCGTCGGCCGCTGGGACGACACCCACTTCCTCGTCGTTCTGAACGGCTGCAGGGAGGACGGCCTGAATTCGGTGCGCGATCGCCTTCGCTGTCGCCTGGCCAATGACTCTATCGAATGGTGGGGAGAGCGCCGTTCCTTGCCCGTATCCGTTGCACACGCGATGGCACAGCACGGCGAGGAGGTTGAGCCGCTTCTTGAGCGCATTCAGAAATCACTCGACCTCGCCTCCGCCTGGCGCACCAGTTCAACTGATCCATATTCCGGGAGTTAGCAATGTTTGCGATTATCGGCATCATAGTCGTCTTCGGCTGTATCGTCGCCGGTTATCTGATGGAGCATGGCAATCTGCGAGTGCTGATTCAACCGGCTGAACTGGTGATTATTGGCGGCGCGGCCTTGGGAACGGTTCTGGTAGCGAATCCGATTCATATTCTCAAGAAGATCGCTGCAGGCATTGGAGGAGTTTTTGGCGGTTCCAAATTCACCAAAACGGCGTACATCGACACTTTGAAAATGATGTTTGACCTGCTCAATAAAGCCCGCAAGGAGGGCTTGATGGCGCTTGAATCCGATGTGGAAGAACCGCAGAAGAGTCCGATCTTTGCCAAGAATCCCTCGTTCCTGAACAATCACCATGTGTGCGACTTCGTGTGCGATTCGCTGCGCATGGCCGTCACCGGGGTGGACCCCTTCGAACTGGATCAAATGCTGGATCTGGATCTTGAGGTTCATCACCACGACGCGACCCAGCCGACCACAGCCCTGAGCACGATGGCCGATTCCCTGCCGGGACTGGGAATTGTCGCCGCGGTACTGGGCGTTGTGATCACCATGGGAGCGCTCGGCGGCCCGCCGGAAGAAATAGGACATAAAGTCGCCGCGGCTCTGGTAGGGACATTCCTGGGGATCTTGCTCTGTTACGGGCTGGTCGGCCCGATCGCGGCAAACATGACCAAGGCCGCCGAGGAAGAACACGCGTTCCTCTACGTCATGCGAGTGCTGATGGTGTCGTTTCTGAAAGGAACAGCGCCGATCATGGCCGTAGAAGTCGCCCGCCGTGCCGTCCCCGGCCATGTGCGGCCTTCCTTCAAGGAACTCGAACAGGCTTGCCGAGGTGGAGGCGCAGCCGCCGCAGCACCCGCCGCTTCCTAGCCCCATGGACAATACTCGCCCCATCATCATTCTGAAAAAGAAAGGCGGCCACGGCGGCCATCACGGCGGAGCGTGGAAGGTCGCCTATGCGGACTTTGTCACCGCCATGATGGCCCTGTTCATCGTTCTGTGGCTGTTGAACTCCAGTAAACAGGTACAGGAAGCCGTCGGCGGATACTTCAAAGACCCCACCGGCACCTCTAAGAAGGTCGGCTCCAACATGCAAGGCGCGGGAGAAAACTTCGTCCTTACTCGCGACAATATGCCCAGGCTGAAGGAACAACTGCAGAAGGCCATCCAGCAGATGACGGATTTTGAGAAGCTGAAGAGTCACATCGAAATGACCGTCACCACCGAGGGACTGCGGATCGAACTCTCCGAGTCGGCGAGTGGCACCTTCTTTGATAGCGGCCGTGCCAAGCTTAAACCGGAAGGCGCCACGCTGCTCGTGACACTCGCTCAGGAATTGGGCACGCTCCCCAACAAACTCTCGATCGAAGGGCACACCGATTCTCAGCCGTATGCGCCTTCCGCCGTCTATGGCAACTGGGAACTTTCCTCCGATCGTGCCAACGCCGCACGGCGCGTCATGCAGTCCAACGGAATCCGTCCCGATCAGGTCACGCAGGTTCGTGGCTTTGCCGACCAACGCCTGCGAAAGCCGGAGGCGCCTCTCGATCCCGCGAATCGTCGCATTTCCGTGATCGTCCAGTACATTTTGAAAAGCATCGATGCCGAAGACCCCAAAATGCCTGCCGCATCGACACACTACACGACTGATGGATCGCAGGCCTCGCATCCGGATGCCAAGCCGACCGCCAGAGAATAATTCACCCTTCGCTCTTCATCTGGATTGACCCTCGCTCGAACTCTGTGCCACACTTTTTGCCGGATTTGCAGTATGACTCGCTTTTGCCAATCCCTTTGGACCTCCAGCCACTCTCCACTGGCCTGCATTCCGCTCCTGTCGTGCCTGCTGGCGCTTAGCACATTCGCTCAACTACCGCAGCAGCAGTCACGAGCCGGTCTCAACGATCCCAGCACTTTGCAGGACTTCTCCATCGCTTACAGAACAGCTCCCGGCACCGGCGTATTACTTCTGACTGTCAGTGCGGAGAAGAGCGGTATCCATCTGGATCGCCAGGCGCTAGTGAAAATCGTACGATCGGAGGATCAATCCGCAACCTGGCGCACGACCGAAGATACGTCCAGGGCCGTCTTCACCGATTTGCCCTATGGCAGCTACCAGGTGGAGGTAAATGCCGTGGGCTATCTCAGCGCTCAGAAGCAGGTGCAGATCCTGATGTCGCCTGGGCCCAAAATGATGGAGCTCGTCCTTCTGCGCGATCCCTCCGCAATCAACCTGGACTTTTCAGATGGCGTTATCGCCCCCAAAGCCAGAAAGGAAGCCAAACAGGCGGTCTCCCTATTGAAATCCGGAAAACTGCTCGACGCCCAAAAGCACCTCGAAACCGCCTACAAGATGGCGCCTTCCAGTTCCGATCTGAACTTTCTTCTTGGCTACTTGTATTTTCAGAAGAGGGATTACGCGCAGTCGCGAACGTATCTAGGCACCGCTACGAATCTCAGCCCAACCAATGCTCAAGCCCTTACCCTGCTCGGCAGAACTGGTTTAGCCGTAGAGGACTATCCAGCCGCAAGATCCGCGCTGGAGCGGGCGGTCCTTGCCGACTCAGAAAACTGGCTGCCGCACAACTTGCTGGCCGATGCCTACCTGCATGAGAAGAACTACGGCAAAGCGCGCGACGAGGCACAGATCGCACTCAACAAAGGGCAGAAGGCCGGCAAGACTGCCTCCAGCCCAGTCCAACTTGTTCTCGGCCAGGCACTCGTTGGGCTCGGGCACGACCAGGAGGGAATTCAGGCACTCGATGTCTTCCTGAAGCAGTCCCCAACGAATCCCTTAGCGCCTCAAGTCCGCTCCATGATAGGTGAGATCGAAAAACGAGGACCGGGCGCTCCGTCGGCTGTGAGCCCAACTGTTCCGGAAGTGGCGGTTTCCGGGGTCGATCCACTTTCCGCAATGCCGGAACTCGATCTCTCCACGCAGGCCTGGCGACCACCCGGCGTGGATGACGTCAAACCGACTCTGGTGGCCGGTGTTGCGTGTCCCGCGGCCGACGTCATCGACCAGTCCGGCAAACGCGTGCAGGAGTTGGTAGCGGACATCTCCCGCTTCGCTGCCATCGAAGACCTGTTTCATCAGTCGCTGGACAACTTCGGCTTCCCGATTCGAACAGAAACGCGAAAATACGACTACGTCGCCTCGATCTCGGAACCTGTTCCCGGCACCGTTTCCATCCTTGAATATCGTTCTGACAAACTGACCGTGCAAAACTATCCCGACCACATCGCGTCCACCGGGTTTGTGACGCTCGCGCTCGTATTTCATCCAGAGATGCGCTCGGATTTTGATCTGCAGTGTGAGGGTCTTGGCGAGTGGCACGGAGAACCGACTTGGCTGGTGCATTTTCAGCAACGCAGCGACCGCCCCAACCGCATGCACAGTTACAAGATCGGAGAACAGGTCGTTCCTGTGGACCTGAAGGGCCGCGCCTGGATCACGGCCGATCGGTTCCAGATCATCCGTATGGAGGCCGACATCGTGAGGCCAATGCCCGACATCCGGTTGATCAGCGAACACCAGGTAGTCGACTACGGGCCGGTCCCGTTTCCCAAGAAGAACACTACATTGTGGCTGCCGAAAAACGCCGAAATCTATTTTGATTTCCGCAAGCACCGCTATTACCGGCGCCACAGCTTTGATCACTACATGCTGTTTTCGGTAGATGCCGACGAGAAGAGGAAGGAACCAGTGCCGAAAAACACGCCAGAGCCGAAATCAGATAGCAAAACATCCTCGTAGCCTTGGCGTCTGCTCACCACTAAGCTTGATACAACTTTACAATTCTCTTCGCCTCTGGCGAAAACCTGGCACGGTATAATCCCCGCTTTGATCCCATTTTGATTCCCTCCCAGGAGCCCGATCATGAAGAGGTCCGCGCCGTTTCTCTGCGCTGCTATCGCAACGCTGGGATTCGTTCAGGCTGTATCGTCACAAACCACAGAGAAAGTCGATCTGGAAGCCATCACACGCATCCGTTATGAAGGCTTTCACAACTCGAAGGTTATGGAGCTGGCTTCCGGACTGATGGATTCGATCGGTGAACGGCTCACTGGTTCTCCCAACATGAAACGCGCGAATGAATGGACACGCGACCAGTTAACCGCGATGGGTCTGAACAATTCGCACCTCGAGGCCTGGGGCCCGTTCGGCCGCGGATGGGCAAATCAGTACGTGAACGCCCGCATCACCTCGCCGGATATCTCGCCGCTGATTGTCTATGCCAAGGCATGGACACCCGGCACAAACGGTATCGTCACCGGAAAATGCATTCGCGCGAACATCGAAGACAAGAAAGACTTCGAGAAATATCGCGGCAAACTGGCCGGCATGATCGTGATCTTCGGCCCCGATGCCGAAGTTAAGCCTATCGTCGAGTCCCCGTATAAGCGCCTCGGCGATGACGATCTCTCCAAAATCGGCGAGTACCAGATTCCCGGTGAGCGGCCTCCGTTCCGCATGTCGGAGATGCTGCGGCGGCGGCAGTTCATAAAAGACCTGAATCAATTCTTCGCCGACGAAAAAGTGCTTGCCGTCGTCGACCACAGCCGCGGCAACGCAGGCGGAGGCACTGTCTTCGTGCAATCTGGCGGTTCCTACAAGCCGGGCGAGACGACGACCATTCCGCAACTCACCATGGCGTCAGAGCAATGGAACCGCATCGCCAGGCTCCTCGATCAGAAAAAAGATGTGACCCTCGAACTCAACGTCACCAACACGTTCTATGACGACGATCCGATGCAGTACGACACCATCGCCGAGATCCCCGGCACCGACAGGAAAGATGAAGTCGTGATGCTGGGGGCGCACCTGGACTCCTGGCACTCCGGCACCGGCGCTACGGATAACGGTGCTGGCAGTATCGTCATGATGGAAGCGGTACGAATTTTGAAAGCGCTGGATTTGAAGCCGCGTCGCACCATTCGCATCGGCCTCTGGAGTGGCGAAGAGGAAGGCCTCCTCGGATCGCAGGGTTACGTGGAGCAACACTTTGGCGCCCGACCGCACATGGACGATCCCGCGATGAAAGACATGCCCACCCTCCTTCGGCGGGATGCGGGCGAGGTCAAGGTAAAGCCGGAGCAGGCAAAGGTTTCAGCCTACTTCAACGTCGACAACGGGACGGGCAAAATCCGCGGCGTCTACCTTCAGGAGAACGAGGCGGTCGCTCCGATATTCGAAGCCTGGATGAAGCCGTTCCGAGACCTGGGCATGACTACGCTAACCATGCGCAACACCGGCGGGACCGATCATCTCTCCTTTGATGCGGCAGGAATTCCCGGATTTCAGTTCATCCAGGACCCGATTGAATACGAAACTCGCACCCACCACTCCAACATGGACGTCTATGATCGCCTGCAGTCTGAGGACTTAAAACAAATGGCCGTCGTTGTCGCCAGTTTTGTGTATGAAGCGGCGATGCGCGACCAGATGCTTCCTCGCAAGCCGATCGAGGGCGCCCTTCCCAAAGAATCGCAATAGTCCACAAATCAAGCAGCGTGATCCCCACGTCTCGCAACTCCGAAGGGAAGTGGGGGAACGACTTCATACACAGGTCCGGCTAGAATCTAAGACTGAGACCCACGGTCGGCACTGCGGTGTGGGCGACAGAATTGGTCGCCAGAGCACCAAATCCAAAATCGGGTGTGCTGTAGACAAGACCCCGATACTCCGCCCGCAGTGACAACCCTTTGTAGATGCCATAGTTGAATCCCACTCCATAAGAAAACACTCCACGCGTTTGCGACTGCGCTTGCGAGATCGTGTTGAACTGATTGCTCGTGGGCGCGAACAGGAGCGCACCGCCTCCAACCAGCAAGTACGGATTCAACCGCGAGTGACGCTGCGAGGGGAGATTCAACACCAGATTCCCGGTGAACTGATGAATCCCGGATTGGATCCGAAATGCTCCGGAGGCACCGGAGTACTTCTGCGAGTTCATGTTGTACCCGTACGCTCCTTCGAGCGCCATCCAGTGATTCAAGTGATAACGATACGTGCCGAGAACGCCACCACTGTCCGTCGCGCTGTACGACGTACCGTTTCCGGTAACTCCCTTGTTGAAGATTCCTCCACCCTGGAGACTGATCTCGGAACGGTTTTCCTGGGCCGCCACTGCGAGGGACAGGCAAACAACCGTGAACAATGCCACAATAACTTTCTGGGTCATGAAAGTGCTCCTTGGTATCGTCTGCGATTTGCAACGAGATCGCCGGCCGGGTCACACTGCGTTTCTTGCCCCTGAACACACGTGGACCGTTGTGCGTTGCGAAGAGAAAAGATGAATCTCGCTCGGTGACTCGACTAAGGTGCTGGGATGCGAGCGGTCAAAAACGACGTTGCATCGCGTAACCTAGAGTTTCGTCAAGCGAACGTAAAGTTTGTTCATAAAAAACTGAGGGTGACGACTACCGATTCAGTACTGCGGCAACAGACGTTTCAAGAATCGCTTCAGGATCAAACGTGGCGTGCGAGAATTTCTTTGCGGTGACTCACTATGTTTTCCTTTGAACCAATCGGCCAGGTCCGCAGCCCCTATGAGAACACACAACAGGTGCCGAAAGGACTGGGCGCAGAGCACAATGCCGAGGGTGTGCTGGAAGTTTTTCCCCAGTTCGAACCCGGCCTCACCGATATCGAAGGATTCTCCCACCTGATTGTATTGTGGGTTTTCGACCGTCTTTCTGCGCAAGATCGGCTCGAACTGTTGGGCACTCCGCCATCCGACAATCGGCCTCACGGAGTCTTCGCGACGCGCTCGCCGCGCCGGCCAAATCCGATCGGCTTCACAGTGGTAGAACTGCTCGGCCGCGAGGGACCTTCATTGCGTGTCCGTGGCATTGATATGCTCAACGGAACGCCTATCCTCGATATCAAGCCTTATTTATCGGGCATTCCTCTCGAGAAATTACGGCGGGGATGGCTGGCCGAAGCTGAAGTTCGAAGCTGTTAGCTCGGTTCGGCCGAACGGATGCCGTACTTGGTGAGCTTGTAGGCAAGAGCGCTGCGAGAAAGCCCCATCCGCCGCGCAGCCTCCGCTTGTGCTCCGTGGGTGGTAGTGAGCGTGCGGACAATTAACTCCTTCTCCGCCTTCTCGAGCGTCCCGGTCAAATCGAAGGAATCGGCAAAGGGAATCGACAGTCCGTGCGCCGCGCCGTTTCCGTTCGCCGACTTCTCCTTCTGGGCGATCGGCAAATCCTCGGGCTCAATCTCCTGATTGCTGCCAAGAATGTATGCCCGTTCGATCAGGTTTTTCAGTTCGCGCAGATTTCCCGGAAACCGATACTGTTGAACTTTCTCCAGAGCGCTGGCACTCAGTCGCCGCCGCGGCATCTTCAACTCCGTCGCTACCTGGTGGCAAAACACGTCGCTCAATCCGGCGATGTCTTCGTGCCGGTCGCGCAAGGGCGGCAGGTGAATGGGTACCACGGCCAGCCGGTAGAACAGATCTTCCCGGAACTGCCCTTCCTTAACCCGTTGCTCCAGATTGCGATGCGTCGCGACCAGCACCCGCACGTCGACTCGCCGCGGCCGCGTCGATCCGACGCGCAACACCTGCCCGTCGGTCAGAACACGCAGCAGTTTGGCCTGCGCCGCGAGAGACATCTCGCCAGCCTCGTCCAGAAACAATGTGCCTTCATGCGCGGCTTCGAACAGACCTTGCCGCTGGCGATCGGCTCCCGTAAATGCGCCCTTCTCGTGGCCGAAAAGCTCGCTTTCCAGCAGCGTCTCGGTAAAGGCCGCGCAGTTCACCGCCACAAACGGTTTCGAGGCTCTCGGACTGTTCCGATGAATGGCACGCGCCACAACCTCTTTGCCCGTCCCGGTCTCGCCCGTGATCAGCACCGTGGCGTGCGTCGGAGCGACCCGCGCAATCCGCTCCCGCACTTCATGCATCGCTGGACTGTCGCCGTAAATCTCTGACGTCCCTTCCAGACGAACGACTGCATCTTTCAGCAGGATGTTTTCTCGGACCAGACGCGTGCGTTCGCACGCCCTGCGCACGGTGGCGCGAACCACCTCAGGCTGAAATGGCTTGGTCAGGAAGTCGAATGCCCCGTTGCGCATGCTTTCGACTGCCAGCTCGATACTGGCTACGGCAGTGAGAAGGATCACCGGCAGAGTCGGGTCAGTTTCGCGCGCCGAAGCAAGCACCGTCAGGCCCTCGCCATCCGGCATCTTCTGATCGGTAACCACTACATCGAAGTCGTTGGCCGCAAGACTGCGTTGCGCTTCTTCCACGCCAGCCGCTTCCCAGATCTGGTGTTGATCCTGGCGCAGATTCGACGCAAGAATACGCCGCATGTTCGGTTCATCATCGACGACCAGGATTCTTCCCATGATTCAATTTCCTTGCTGGCTGGGCGTGGGGCAAAACCTGGGCAGGATCACCGAGAAACACACCCGGCCCGGCTCATTGGCGGCCAGCACAAGATCTCCGCCTTGCGCCCGCGAAATGTTGCGCGCGATGGCCAGTCCTAGTCCGGTTCCTCGCGGCTTGGTGGTAAAAAAAGGTTCGAACAACCGGCTCAGTACCGACTCTGGAATCGGCCCGCCCGCATTTTCCACGTCGATATGGATATTCTCTTCGTGATTGCCCACGCGGATCGCGATGGTTCCGTCCGTTGGAGAGCCATCCACCGCATTCAACAACAGATTCATGAGAGCCTGCTGCAACTGCCTTCCATCCGTGCATACCGTTAACTCGGACGGGACATCCAGCTCGAATCGGATCCCTTTGTTACTGGCATGAGCGCGAGACGCGTCCGCGACATACGCCACCACGTCATTCACGTTCATCTCCTCCAGTTGCAGTGGCCGCGGTTTGGCGTAGTCCAGAAAATCAGTCGTCAACTGGCTCAGCCGGTTCGCTTCTTCTGACGCGATCTCAAACATTTCTTCGCGCTCCGCCCCTGATAGTTGTTTCGCGGTAGCGATCGAGCTCGCAATCATCGCCACTGGATTTCGAATCTCGTGCGCGATCGCGCTCGAAAAGCGGCCGACTGCGGCCAGCCGCTCCTCGCGCAACAACTGCTCTCGCGCACGTTCCAGTTCAAGCAAGTTATTGGCCAGTCGCGCTTCTTTGCGCCGCAGATCCGCCAGCAGCAGCCATACCAGCACGCCCACGATGTAGAACAGCAGCGAGGTGATCCCCGCCTCGTAATATTCCCCGACATCCTGCGGTGGATGTTTGCTGAAGAACAACCAGACCTGCCAGAATAGGGAGATATCTACAACCGTCACCACCCCCAGAATCGCGGGTAATTCGAAGCGAAATGCCGCCTCCAGCACCGCCACCACCATCAGCACAAAATAGGGGGTATCTTCCCGGTCCGTTAGAGCCGCCAGCATCGATGCGAGGCCAATGTTTAAGGCGATGGAAGCCCACGTAAGTCCAGCCAGCAGAGCGGGTTTCGGCGCTTCCCTAAGACGGCGCAGCCAAAACCACTCGGTCACTTTCGACACGATACCGAGCACCACGCCGGCGATCAGAAGTGGTGCCGGACGTCCCCAAAACGAGGCGAAATAAAGGTGAAGCGTAAACAGCACCAGGAGGATCGAGAGATCGAGCGAAATCAGGATCGATTCCTGACGGCGAAACGTATCCAGGTCCGACGCGAGAAGTGATTGCGATGGAAAGACTATTCTGAGCACGCCCCCATGCCCTCTCTGCCAATTTGTCTCAATCGGTTGCACGCCGCGCCCGCGAAAAAATACTTGCTTGGCGGCACGCTGTATGTGACCGAAATCACACCTTGGCACTTACTTTGTTGGAGTTCGTACAGAAATTTTCCGGCTTGCGTTCAAAAAACTATTCACATCACACCGCAAGCACATTGTGAGCCCCGTTACTCCCTTTCGATGCTCGAAGTCATTGCCCTGCCGCCCGGCCGCCGCCATTCGAGTACACTCCTCCGGGTGAAATCCGGGGTGTACTTTTAGTGACTAGTCTGCATCGAGATTGACCGCTAGACTACCGATCATCGCATCGTGATCATGGGAATGCGAGCCGATCTCGCGAAGGGTCTGGTGCGCTTTAAGGCTGCAGAGAGAATGCATCGAACGCCGCCCACCATTGTGCAGTCTTCCCGAACTTCATCCAACGCGCGCTTCGCCCTCCAAATTGCTCTACTGCTGTCCGGGCTCTTTCTGTTTTCTTCGATGGCCTCGGCCCAGATCTCACCGGGTCCGCTATCTCGGCCGCACGAATCTCTGAATGGGTCGACCAACTGCGCCAGCTGTCACAAGTTTGGCGGTCAGGCCGCTCTCAAATGCCTGGAATGCCACACCGAGATCGCTAACCGGCTCTCAGCCCGCAAGGGATTGCATGCGACATATCACATCCCGGCGGGATCGAGCCAGGAGTGCGCCCGCTGCCACTCCGAACACAATGGCGAAGATTTTCCTCTCATTAAGTGGGATCCAAAGACGTTCAACCACCAGGAAACCGGTTATCTGCTCGAGGGCAAGCACGCCGGACTTGCCTGCAACAAGTGCCACAACCCCTCCCATGTCTCTCCGCAGGAACGCACCACGATCAAAGAAAAGGACCTGAATCGCACCTTTCTCGGCCTATCCACCACCTGCGTGCCCTGTCACGAGGATTTTCACAAGGGTCGCCTTGGACCGACCTGCCAGTCCTGTCACAACTTCGTTGACTGGAAGCAGATCAATGTCGGACAGTTCGATCACAGTAAGACCCGCTATCCATTGACGGGCTTGCACGCGCAGGTCGAGTGCGCCAAGTGCCATACCAACGGTCCCGATGGCAAGCCGCAATATGCCGGCATTCCTTTCAACCAGTGCTCGGATTGTCACAAAGATCCGCACCACGGCAGTTTCCCGCAGACCTGCGCAACCTGCCACACCACTGCCGGGTGGAAGAGGATCTCCCTGCAGAATCTCAAAGAACGCTTCGATCACTCCAAAACCAAATATCCCCTCGAAGGCAAGCACGCGCAAGTCGAATGCGCGCGGTGTCATGCCAATGGCGATTTCAAGAAGGCGATCCCGTTCGACAAGTGCACGGATTGCCACAAAGACGCCCACAACGGCCAGTTCCTGAAGCGTACCGATGCTGGCGAGTGCTCTTCCTGCCACAAGGTGCAGGGCTGGAAACCATCGCTCTTCACTGTCAAGGAACACGCTTCGACGAAATACCCTTTGCAGGGCGGCCACCTTCGCCTGGAATGTGCGCAATGCCACGTTCCCAAGGGCAAGGACACGCTCTATAGAGTGAAGTTCGACAAATGCACCGATTGCCACCGCGATCGGCACGCCGGGCAGTTTGTGGCCGCACCTTACTTCAACGCCTGCGACCGCTGCCACAATCTCGAGGGCTACAAGCCGTCGACCTTCACACTGGCGAAGCACAAAGAAACACATTTCGTTTTGACGGGCGGTCACGTTGCCGTCCCTTGCGCGGAGTGCCATAAGGAATCAAAAGAATTCCAGCCCGAACCGTCCGCCGTTTATCACTGGAAGAATCTGGACTGCGCCACTTGTCACAACGACCCTCATAAGGGTCAATTTAAGGATCGGATGGAGCAGGTCCGCGGCGATGGGAAACCCGCCGGTTGTGAAGCGTGCCACACGACGAAGTCATGGAAGGAACTAACCGGATTCGACCACTCCAAGACGAAGTACCCTCTTCTTGGAGCTCACCGTGCCACGGCCTGCATCGACTGTCATAAGCCGCCGAACCTCGAAACCAACCTCATGAATGTGGATTTCAAGGCTGCGCCTATGCTTTGCGAGGAATGCCACGAAGATATCCACGGGAGCCAGTTTGCCAAAGGCGACACCACACCCTGCGCCGACTGCCACACCAGCATGAAGTGGAAGCCATCCCTGTTTGACCATGAAAAGCGGACGGCCTTCCCGTTGCGGGGGGCCCACCAGGACGTGAAGTGCGCCGAGTGCCACAAGCTCACGAAAACCGTGGGCGCCAAAACGGTCTTGTTCTATAAGCCGACGCCTAAGGATTGCGCGTCTTGCCATGGCGCTACCATTCCCGTGCCTCGCCCCAAAGCATCGGGTTCCTGATTGCCCCGGCCAGCATGTACTTCTGTGTTCCAGTAGCTCTAAAACCTTGGGACCCCACTTCCTCGGGTCCAATGTTGTATATCTCAGTGGATTAGCCGCCACATCGTCCTCGGGAAGCCAACTCGTCAGATTTTTGTACGACGTCAAGTTTTCGGTACACCGTCATTTTCAGCGAAAAAAGTGCATGTTATGACGGCATTAGTTACACCTGTTACGGCCAAATGGTAGTACCCTCGACATGGCCTAAAGGAACCTTTGGACCAAGACTGGCGTAACTTTTGGCTAACCTTACAAACTCGTTACTCTAGTTGGACTGCGAATTGCAAAGCCGAAAAGTTAACTTGTTTTCGGCAGCGTTTTTTCTCACGTGGGTAAGAGAACGAAAGCAAGGGGCAGCTCATGGGCGCTGGGGTAAAATCTAAACTCGTATTTGTTCTGGTTCTTGCGCTTTTCGCATTTGCGGAAGGTGCGCGAGCGCAGGCTTCTGGGGGCACGCATAGTCCTCATGGCAATCTGACGATTCCCTGTCAGAACTGCCACACTGCGAGTGCATGGAAGCCCATTCGCGCGGTTCCAGAGTTTGATCACAATCAGACCAAATACCCGCTCCGTGGCATGCACACTTCGGTCGCGTGCACGCAGTGTCACGTGAAGATGGTCTTCTCCAACGTCGGACTGCACTGCCAGGATTGTCACGCGGACGTTCATCGCCGCCAACTGGGCGCCAATTGCGAACAGTGCCACACCGTGCGGGGATGGCAGGTGGCGAACAAGGATATTCAGGATCACAACAACCGTTTCCCGCTGACCGGCGCACACGCCGCGGTCGACTGCGATGCCTGCCACAAGAATGGAGCCAACAGCCGGTTCGAGACCATGTCGACGGCTTGCTACTCTTGTCACCAGTCTGACTTCACGGGAACCTCAAATCCGAACCACGTCACGGCCAAGTTTTCGACCACTTGCGAAACCTGCCACACGACCGACAACTGGCTCAATGCCAAGTTTGATCACTCGACAACCGGATTCCTTCTGTCCGGCGGCCACGCTGTTCCGCCGCGCGAGTGCACGGACTGCCACGTCAACAACAATTACAACTTGACCAGCCTGGCGTGCTACTCGTGCCACCAGAAAGATTTCGCCAGTGCGCTCAGTCCCGTGCCCCACGCCGGTTTCCCGACGACTTGCGAGACTTGCCACGACACCGTGCAGTGGACCGATGCCAAGTTCGATCACTCCACCACTGGCTTCACCCTGACCGGAATGCACACCGTCCCGCCGCGTCAGTGCGCGGATTGTCACGTCAGCGGCAACTACACGCTGAGCTCCACCGCTTGCGTGAACTGCCACCTGAAAGATTTCCAGGGCACAACGAATCCCAATCACGCCAGCGCGAATTTCCCGCAGACCTGCGAAACCTGTCACGACACTACCAACTGGATGGACGCGACATTTAACCACAACACCACGGGCTTCCAGCTCACCGGGTTGCACACGGTTCCGCCGCGCGCCTGTACCGATTGCCACGTGAATAACAACTACACGCTGACGAGCACGGCCTGCGTGAGTTGCCATTTGAAGGATTTCCAGGGCACGACAAACCCGAATCACGTCTCGCTGAACTTTGCCACGACCTGCGACACGTGCCATACGACCGCAGGCTGGTCGCCTGCCACCTTTGATCATACGACGGTCAATTTCCCGTTGACCGGCGCGCACACCGTGCCGCCGCGCGCTTGCGCCGATTGCCATACCAACAACAATTACAACCTGACTTCGAATACCTGCGTGTCGTGCCACCTCAAGGATTTCCAGGGAACAACCAATCCCAACCACGTGGCCGGCGGATTCGCCCAGACTTGCGAATTGTGTCACAACACCTCGGCCTGGCAGCCCGCAAGCTTCGATCACTCCCAATCAGGCTTCCCGCTGACTGGTTCTCACACCGTTCCGCCTCGGCAGTGTGCTGATTGCCACATCAACAACAACTACAACATCACCGTCATTACGTGCATCAGCTGCCACCAGACCGATTTCAACAACGCCACCACGCCGGTTCCGCACACGGGATTCCCGACAACCTGCGAACAGTGTCACGACACCGTTCTGTGGACCGACGGTAAGTTCGATCACTCCACTACGGGCTTTGCTCTGACCGGCCTGCACACCGTTCCGCCGCGCGCTTGCATCGATTGCCACGTCAACAATAATTACAACCTGACGAGCGCGGCCTGCGTCAACTGCCACTTGAAGGATTTCCAAGCCACGACGAACCCGAACCACGTCAGCGCGAACTTCCCGCAGACGTGCGATACCTGCCATGACACGACGAACTGGATGGACGCGACCTTTAACCATACGGCCACCGGATTCACTCTGACCGGCATGCATACGGTACCGCCTCGCGCCTGTACCGATTGCCACGTCAACAATAATTACAGCTTAAACAGTGGGGCCTGCGTGAACTGCCACCTGAAGGACTTCCAGGGCACCACGAATCCCAACCACGTGACGGCGAACTTCCCGCAGACCTGCGATACCTGCCACGACACCACCAACTGGCTCGACGCGACCTTCAACCACAACAACACGGGATTCCCGCTCACCGGCCTGCATACGGTTCCGCCGCGCGTCTGTACCGATTGCCACGTCAACAACAATTACAGCCTGACCAGCGCGGCCTGCGTCAACTGCCACTTGAAGGATTTCCAGGGCACGACCAACCCGAACCACGTCAGCGCGAACTTCCCGCAGACCTGCGACACCTGTCATGACACCACCAACTGGCTGGACGCGACCTTCAACCACACCAGTGTAGGATTTACGCTGACTGGTGCGCATACCGTGCCGCCTCGTGCTTGCACGGATTGTCACGTCAACAATAATTACAGCCTGACCAGCACGGCCTGCGTCACCTGTCACCAGACCGACTACAACAACGCGACCACTCCGGTGAACCACGTTGCGGCAGCGTTCCCACTGACTTGCGACACTTGCCACGACACGGTCCTGTGGACCGATGCCACCTTTAATCACACCACCACCGGCTTCCAGTTGACCGGAGCGCACACTGTGCCGCCGAGACTCTGCACGGATTGCCACGTCAACAATAACTACGCGCTGAACAGCACGTTATGCTACTCATGCCATCAGACCGATTACGCCGGTACGACAAACCCGGCGCACGCCTCCGCAGGCTTCCCGACCACGTGCGAACTCTGCCATGACACCACCGTCTGGACAGACTCAACCTTCAACCACAACAACACGACCTTCCCGCTGACTGGCTCGCACACCGTGCCGCCGCGGGTATGCACCGACTGCCACGTCAACGGCAACTATACGACGTTGCCCATAACCTGCATCGGATGCCATCAGACCGATTACAACAACACCACCAACCCGGGTCACTCTGCGCAGCCGCAGTTCTTCCCGACTACGTGTGCGACCTGCCACAACACCACTGCATGGACGGGCGCAACCTTCAACCACACCCAGTACACGCAGTTCTCGACGAACCACGGCAACGCCAACGGCGTTTGCTCCACATGCCACACCAACTCGAACGACTATTCGGTCTTCCAATGCACGGGCTGTCATGGCGGCAACAATGCCGCTAATTTCCATCACGACAATGTTCCGGGATACGTCTACAACAGCATCAATTGTTATCAGTGTCACGCCAGCGGTGGCGGCGGATAAACACTGAAGCCGCTGTCTGGCCCGAAACATGCTCGCAACTGTAACTAGCAAGAGAAATACGCGGCCCTCCGGGGCCACGGCCGGATCAAAGACCCGGTCCCTCACGGGGAATCTTTTCAGGCGGCAACTGGATCGCCAGCGAGTGTTTGCACAGAATGATGGCAGCTCAGAAACATCTTGGGATCGTAATACTATTGTTGTCTTGTGCCGCGGCACAGAACAGCAGTGCGCCGGCAACGGTGCGCGCTGTGACCACATCGCGGCAGGGATCCGACCTTCGGATCGAAATCACTGTCAGTAC
>Ga0075030_100002414_pt1 | contig 16933 bp, 11 predicted proteins | sample LitLauG_LLR_2012_FD_71393 | JGI IMG/M metagenome (GOLD analysis project Ga0075030, IMG submission 71393) | Freshwater sediment microbial communities from Pennsylvania, USA - Little Laurel Run_MetaG_LLR_2012 | ecosystem: Environmental > Aquatic > Freshwater > Creek > Sediment | place: USA... | reverse complement strand
CTGGTGGCCGTGACCAGCACACACGAAGGCGCGGGGGTGAGCACCATTGCCGCCGGTCTGGCCGCCTCGCTTTCCGAAACCGGCGACGGCCGCGTGCTGCTCGTGGACATGAATCTCGAACACGGTGCCGCCCAGCAATTTTTCAACGGCAAGCCGAGCCTGCAAATTGATGACGCGCTGCATAACGAAAAACGCGACGACGCGCTGGTCCAGGAAAATTTGTATGTCGTCTCCGAAGGTTCCAACACCGAACGGCTGCCCCGCGCATTGCCCAAACGGTTCGCGTCACTCATCCCGAAACTCAAGGCCAGCGATTATGATTACATCATTTTTGACATGCCCCCGGTGACTCCCACCAGCGTGACCACGCGGCTCGCAGGTTACATGGACACCGTGATGCTCGTCGTTGAATCCGAGAAATCTGACCAGCAGGTGGCCCAACAGGCGAAAGCCCTGCTCGCGCAGTCCAACGCCAACGTCACCGCCGTACTGAACAAAACGCGCAAATACATTCCGGCGAGTTTGCACCAGGATATTCTCGGCGGCGAACAGTTTTAATAGTTCATTCCCGCCCCGCGCGCGACGGCTTCCGTCGCGCGCGGGTGTATCTGATCAAGATGATATCCAATCAAATCTATTACCGTTTCAAACCCTATCTGCCGTGGCGTTTGCGGATGGGCGTGCGACGGATTCTCGCGGGCCGGCAGCGGCGGCGGCACGCGCAGACCTGGCCGATTAATCCCGCGGCCGGCCACACGCCGGCCGGTTGGCCCGGCTGGCCGGACGGTAAAAAATTCGCCCTGGTGCTCACGCACGACGTCGAAGGTTCCAACGGGCTGGCGAAATGCCAGCAGCTCATCCAGCTCGAACAGTCGCTGGGGTTTCACTCCTCGTTTAATTTCATTCCGGAAGGTGAATACCAGGTTTCCCCCGCCCTCCGCGAAGAAATGATTACAAAGGGATTTGAAGTGGGCGTGCACGATTTACGGCACGATGGAAAACTTTATTGGCGGCGCAAGGATTTTCCTGAAAACGCCCGCAGCATCAATGGCTACCTGCGCGATTGGCGGGCCAGCGGTTTCCGCTCGGGGTTCATGCTGCACGACCGCGAATGTCTGAACGGTTTGGACATCGAGTATGACGCCTCGACGTTTGACACCGATCCGTTTGAACCGCAGCCCGAAGGTGTCAGCACCATTTTCCCGTTTTGGGTGATGCGTCCGGGCGGCGGCGGCTACGTGGAAATGCCTTATACGCTGCCGCAGGATTCAACCATGTTTCTGGTGTTACAAGAGACATCGCCGGAAATCTGGAAGCGAAAACTCGACTGGATTGTGCGGCACGGTGGCATGGCGTTGCTCAATGTCCATCCTGATTATCTGAGTTTTGACCAGAAAAAGACCGGGGCGGCGGAATATCCGGCGGCGCTGTATGCGGAATTCCTGAAACACGTCAAGGAATGCTATGGCGGCCAATATTGGAACGCTCTGCCGCGCGAAGTTGCCCGCTGGTATCGCAAATCATGCGTGGACATCATCAGTCAGACACGTGCCAAAAACATCGCCGGCGGCGGCGAATCCCACACTGAATTGGTCCGGAAAGATGCGCTCAAGGGAAAACGCGCGGCCATTGTCTTGTATTCCTACTACGCCACCGACCCGCGGCCGCGCCGCGAAGCCGAAGCCTTGCAACGCGCCGGCATGGAGGTTGACGTGGTTTGTCTGCGGCCCAGTCCCGACAGCCCGTGGCGGCAAAAACTCAACGGAGTTGATGTCTTTCAAATGCCGTTGAAACGTCGGCGCGCCAGCAAAGTGGTTTACATCGCCCAATACGCCTGGTTCCTGATCTGCGCTTTTTTCTTTTTGACCACGCGCCTCTTCTCGCGGCGCTACCAGCTCGTCCACGTCCATAACATGCCGGATTTTCTCGTATTCAGCGCGCTGCTGCCGCGGCTGTTGGGCGCGAAGATCATTTTGGATTTGCACGACCCGATGCCGGAATTGTTCCGCAGTATTTACTCTCTGCCGGAAGAACACTTCATCGTCCACTGGCTGAAAAAAATGGAACGGCGCAGCATTGCCTTCGCCGACCTGGTATTGACGCCGAACATTGCCTTCAAGGAACTGTTCACTTCCCGCAGCTGCCCGCCCGGAAAAATTGAGACCCTGATGAACTCTCCGGAAGCCACCATTTTCGACCCGCGCAAATTCCCGCATACCAACGGCCAGCCGGCGTCGGACAAGCCGTTTGTGCTGATGTATCACGGACTGCTGGTCGAACGGCACGGATTGGATCTGGCCATTCGGGCCGTGGCCCGGCTGCGATCGCGGATTCCCGGACTCCGGCTGCACATGTATGGCGAGCCGACGGACTATTCCAAAAAAATCGAGGAACTGGTGCGGGAACTGAAGCTGGAAAACGTCGTTTACTCCCACGGGTTCAAGCCGCTGGATGAGATCGCCAAGGACATATCCCAAATCGACCTCGGTTTGATCCCGAACCGGTTGAGTTCCTTCACGCAGATCAACTTCCCTACGCGCATCTTTGAATATCTGGCCATGAACAAACCAGTCCTCGCGCCGGTCACCAAAGGCATCCGCGATTATTTCAACGACGATGAAATCCTGTTTTTTGAAGCGGGCAGCATCGAGGATCTCGCCGAAAAAATCGAGTGGGCCTGCCGGCACCCTGATGAGTTGCAGCAACAACTCAAAAAAGGCCGCGCGATTTACGAGGCACACAATTGGAACGCGGAGGAAAAACGTTTCATCAAACTGGTCGCGAATTTAATCGGGCAAAAATAGCTGCGCCTTCCCCAGCCAATCTTTATGTCGCCGTCATCCCATTTTGTATACTGTTTACTTGGTGCAATATCTATTTTTAGAAACTACGACCGTGAAAGTAGATTTTCAGAAGCTTTTCTATGAATCGTAGTCGACAGTTGGTCTTTGTCTTGCTTATTGCCATGGTCATTGCCTCAGTCGGCAGTCACTGGGTCGTGTCTTGGCTTAAGATCAAAACGACGGCTGCCGAGGCTTTCACCATTGGGAAGCCGAATGGCAAACCGCCGGCATTCATGGCGGGGTCTTCTTTGTCGGGTTACGGGATTTCCTGGGAATTGATTTCGACACAATTAGACGTCGAAATTAAAACGTGGGGAATTGCCGGTGGGTCGCCCTATGAGCATGAACAATTCCAAAAACAAGTGCCGGAAGCGCGAACCACATTCATCGTGGTGTCCACTTACGATTTGGACGAGGCCTTGATTTGCGATTTTCACGCCAACATCGTGCCGATGATCCAGACGATTGAAACTTTGAAGGCTGTTCACGCGGACTGGCAGTATTCAAAATGCGCGCTCAGCCAGTATCCTAGGGCGTGGCTCCGGACATTTTTCCCAACCTTGGGCCGTTCGCGGGGCATTATGGGCAGGTTGCGAGAGAGCATCGCAACCTGGATCAAGCCTTCGTCTTCCGCTCCAGCAGCGCTAACAGGTCCGACGATCAAATTCGGAAAGGACACAGTCGAAGACGAATATGCGCGGCAAAAATTGAGTGATTGGTCCGAGTCCAAAGTTGTCGGTAAACTCGTTGCTATGCGGGTGGATTTCCAAGGTGTCCACACGTTTAACGGCCCCAAGCGATTGGCCCTTGAAAGAATGTTGAAGTATTCGGATCAAAGGGGGCGGAGTATAGTCATTGTAGTGCCAGTGTCAGAGGCTTACACAAGGGAATTCATACACGCCGAAGCGGTTCAAGAATTTGAAGCTGCGTTGGCTGGTATGCAGCATAGTTTCCCCCGATCGGAGTGGCTTCGGTTGGATCAATTGTCTGGATTGAGTTCAGATGAGAATTTTTGCGACCTCGTTCACATGAATGCATTTGGAAAACAGATCGCCACCGAAGCTTTACAGATCTGGCTAAAACGGCACATCCAGCAACCATGAATTTCACATCATCCGAATTCATTCTGTTCTTCGCCGTCATTATTGGCATCGGCAAGTGCCTGCGAGACTTGAAATGGCTCTTACTCGCGGCCAGTCTGGCATTCTATCTGAGTTGGAGCGTTCCCTGCTTGCTATTGATCCTCTTCACATCGTTGTCGGACTACGCCATAACACAGAAAATGAATCACACCAGCGACGCTGGCGCTCGCCGTTGGCTGCTCGTGATGAGCATGGTGTTTAACCTTGGTTTACTTGGATTCTTCAAATACGCTAATTTTTTCTTGCAGAATTTTGGCGCAGCACTGGGTGTTCTGGGGTGGCACGTTGGCCCCTGGCATTATAACATTATTCTTCCACCCGCCATTTCGTTTTATACTTTTGCCAGTCTCAGCTATGTACTGGATGTGTATTATGAACGGATACCGGCCTGCACTAGCGCGCGTGACTACACCCTCTTCATCACATTTTTTCCAAAGCTGCTATCCGGGCCGATCGTGCGGGCGCGTGAGTTGCTGCCGCAATTCAAAGGTCGCACACCCGCCACCACGGAAGATGTTGAGGTTGGGCTGGCGTATTTTATGGTTGGTGCCGTCAAAAAACTGGTCGTCGCCGACCAGATAGCACCGCATGTGAATCTGATTTTTTCGGCCCCTATACAATATGATGCTCTGACCCTGCTGCTGGGGGTGTTGGGCTATACAATTCAAATCTACTGTGACTTCTCCGGCTACACGGACATGGCAATTGGCTGCGCCCGGATTCTGGGATTCAAATTTCCTGAGAACTTCAAAATGCCCTATAGCTCAGGGAACATCACCGAATTTTGGAGGCGATGGCACATTACTCTATCGCAATGGTTTCGCGACTATGTTTTTTTGCCGCTGGAAATCGCCGCGCGCTCCAACCCTTACCCGATGCTTCGCGTTTCCATCAACATGATCGTAACCATGCTGCTTTGCGGATTGTGGCACGGCCCCAGTTGGAACTTTATAATTTGGGGTGGAATACACGGCACCGCCCTGGTAACGCACAAGGTGTGGACAAGTTTGAATCCGCTGGCTTTCCTTAAGAATAGCAAGCTGTTCCGGTTTGTTTGGACGGGGTTTGCCCACGGGCTGACTTTGGGGGTTGTGGTGTTGAGCATGGTTTTTTTTCGTGCACTTAACTTCTCGGATGCGGACGTTTACTTGCACCGTCTGTTCTTGTGGTCGCACAGCGGGACACGGCTGGTGTCCCCCTATATTCTAGCGGCACTATTTGGTGTGTTTTTGGTCCATCTGCTCGTAAATAAGGATCGCAACCTAGTTGAGGAACTGCCGCAAATGTCACTGACTTCAAGAATTCTTAGCTTCGCCAGCCTATTGTGGTTACTGGTTGTGTTCGGAGCCACTGATTCGGAGGCTTTTATTTACTTCCAATTTTAATAAGTAAACCTCAGGCAGCCTGGGGCTTGGCGGACAATATGAACATCAAATTTCAAAGCGAACAATTGCACGCGTTCGAGGTGCTTTCGCATGACCGGAATCCTCTCCATCATGATATAGTCTATTCGCGTTCGACACAATTTGGTCGCCCAATTATCTTTGGGATGTGTGGGGTGCTGCTGGGGCTGGGCCGTTGGGCTGGCGGGCGCGCTTTTCGGTTGATCCGGATGCAAGGACGATTCATTAAACCACTTTTTGAGTTTGTAGAATACGAATTAGAGATATGCGAAGTGGGCAATGAGGTAAAAATTCAATATCTTGAAGAAGGGGAGGTCAAAATGGGTTTTCGGTTTGTCTGGGAAAATCATGAAGTCGCACTTGGGCAAACATTACCACGGCAAACCCTATCCACTTTTCGGCCTCTCGCTGTGGCAGTTGATGCGGATCTTCAAGAGTCGCTCGCTTATTGGCGAGGATTGGACCGTTCTTATTCGATTCGCACGGAGAGCCTTTCGCAACTATTGCCCAAACTAGGTCTGCGATCAGAGCAGATACCTCTTGACCAATTGAATGCGCTGATGGGATCTAGTTACCTCGTGGGCATGGAGGTGCCAGGGCGCCAGGCCCTCTATTCTGGCTTCGACTTTGAGTTTATGGCCAGTTCTGCTGAAGTGGGTTCAGCCGACTTCCAGTTTCACAACGTCACGGCCGATTTTGACGTGCGATTCAATCGAATCTCGCTTTCGGGCTGGGGCTCAGGTATGAGGTCATTCACCCTCCGGGCATTCCAACGGCCAAAACATGTCTGCTACGAGATCGAGGACATTCACCGGGCTGGCGGACATTCTGAGGCCTATAAAGGCAAAGTCGTCTTTGTGTCGGGAGCGACGCGTGGGTTTGGGGCGGTTTTGGCAAAACTCCTAGCATTGCAGAAGGCGAAGGTTCTCATCAACTATCGCTCCCTCCGGGCAGAGGCAGAGGCTATTGCTGCCGAGGTTCGGCCTTGGAACCCCCAGATATTTCCGATTGCCGGAGACGTTTCCAAACCGGAAGATTGTCAGCAGATTCGAGCGGAAATTATGAGTCAATTTGGGCGAATTGACTTACTAGTCAGCAATGCCTTTCCTCAAATTCTGGCGCAAGCTTTTTTGGAGCAAAGCAGTCTCAAGTTCCTACAGTTTCTTAAGCAGTCGGTTTCGACTACAGTGACCCTCCTTTATGAGTTGCTACCGCTTGTGTCGCAAGGGGGCGTTGTCATGCTGATCTCCACCTGTTACACGCGTGAACCGGTAGCACGCTTTAGCCATTATGTTGCCGCCAAGTCATGCCTTGAGGGATTGATGCGCTCTCTGGCCTTGGAATTTCCAAATCAAAAATTTGTGATTGTCCGTCCGCCTCGTATGCTCACCGACCAAACCAACCAGGTTTTTGATCTCTCGCCGCCGTTGTCGGCGGTGTCAGTGGCCCGTGAATTGATGGAACGCCTCGGGCAAATTGAATATTCCTCAAATCTTGCAGAATTGGACCTTGGCAGAAATTAGCCGTGGCTATTGCTGTGCCGGCTTATTACTATATGAGTGAATTCCATGCTTTATTGTGATTTAAAAAAGAACTTAACCAAGGACTTTTCCCCGCTGCCGAAGCGGAGTCTGGCGCTGCTGGGCGACTCGGCCACGCAGTTTTTAGCCAAGGCAGTTAAGGCCTATGGGTATGAGGAGAAATTCAATTTCGTGATTTTTGAAGCCGATTTTGACCAGCTTGACCGGCAGATCTTGGATTCAGAATCCGAGCTTTATCATTCCAAACCGGAATATATCGTGCTTTATCTGGCCTCGGAAAAACTCTTGGATCGCTTTGCCGCGACCGCACTGGAAGCCCGATCGGGTTTTGCCGAGCAGGTCGTTTCTGAGATCCGAAACTGGTGGGATACCGTTGCTAGAAATAGCCGCGCAAAAATCATCCAGTTGAACTTCATTGAAGTCAATGATGCCATCTTTGGTCATTTTGCGGCCAAAGTTCCCAGTTCCTTTCCATTTCAGATCAAGAAGATCAACTTCGAGCTGATGAAACTCGCGCAGGGGCACAAAAACGTTTTTCTGGCAGATGTGGCCGGAATCGCAAATCAGGTGGGCTATGCCCATAGCCATGATGCCCGGCTTTATGCCACGTCCAAGGTGGCATTCGCACTGGATTTTCTGCCGCAGGTGGCCAAGGCCATCACGGACATCGTCAAGGCCATCAGCGGCAATGTTAAGAAATGCTTGATATTGGATTTGGATAACACCGTCTGGGGCGGAGTAATCGGCGATGATGGTATGGAGAGCATCCAGATCGGCGAACTGGGGATGGGACATGCTTTTGACAAGCTGCAACAGTGGGCGAAGGAACTCAAACGACGCGGCATCATTCTCGCTGTTTGCAGCAAGAACGAGGAAGCTAATGCAAAAAAACCTTTTCGGGAGCATCCCGACATGACGCTTCGTCTGGACGACATCGCCGTCTTCGTCGCCAACTGGAACAACAAAGCGGACAACATCAAGCACATTCAGGCGACCTTGAACATCGGGTTTGATTCCATGGTTTTTCTGGATGACAGCCCTTTTGAGCGCGATCTCGTCCGCGAACACCTGCCGATGGTGACCGTGCCGGAATTGCCCGAGGATCCAGCCCTCTATGTCCCGCATCTTTGCACTCTCAATTTATTCGAGACCGCGTCATTTTCCGATGAAGACCTCCAGCGCACGCGGCAGTATCAGGAGGAAGCCGCCCGTGTGGATTTGCAGAAGACGTTCACCAACATTGACGATTACCTGATAAGTTTGGAGATGATTTCGGAAGCGAAACCCTTCGATGACTTTTCCCTTCCCCGGGTGGCCCAACTTACCCAGCGTTCCAACCAGTTCAATCTCCGGACTATTCGCTACACCGAGGCTGATATTGATCGCCTGCGCAAATCGGAGGATTGCATCACGCTGTCCTTTCATCTGGAAGACAAATTCGGTGACCACGGGCTGATCGGGCTGATAATTCTGAAACAACTCGACTCGGCGGAGGCTTTCATTGATACTTGGATCATGAGTTGTCGTGTGCTCAAGCGCGGGGTGGAGGAATTTATTGTCAATCAGATGGCTCGGCAAGCCCGAGACCGGGGAATCCAACGTCTCATTGGCGAATACCTACCCACGCCCAAAAACGCCATGGTCAAAGACCTTTATGCGCAAATGGGTTTTGCGCCACGCAACCTCAGATGGGAATTGGACCTATCGACATTCAAAGATCTCAAAACTTTTATCCGGACAAAATAATTTATGATTAAAACCGCCGAGCAAGTGCTGGTCGAAGTGAATCGCATCATGTGCGATACCTTCAATAACCAGACGATCCAGTTGAAATATGAAACGACCGCCCGTGAGATCGCGGAGTGGGATTCCTTGAACCACGTTGAACTGGTTCTGGCCGTAGAAAAGCATTTCAAAATCAGGTTTAACTTCGCCGATCTGCAAAAATTCAAGAACGTGGGCGAGATGTGCGACAATATCGTCAAGAAGCTGGCCCCAAATTAAATGAACAGGACGAGACTTTCGGCTGGACTCCAGCCAGTGTTGATTTGCGTTGGTCATCGCACCCGACGATAGACCGTGAGCATGGCCTCATAGCATCTTATCGGGGAGCGAGATCACGGCGAAAAAGTCTTTCGTGGTCCGTTTGTCAAGAACAAACTGTTGGAGTCAACTCAACGGATCAATGTGTGGACATCTTGCTCCATCTTTTCCATGACACCGCCAAGCTGATTTAAAAGCCTACGAACCTATTATCTTTCCAGTATTTTTTTTACTGGGCAACACAATCCGGTACATTATGTTGAAGCAAATTCACCACGTTTTTTTTCAAGAGATTCCGCCTCCGAAGCGGACTTCCCGGCTGCTTGACCTTGACGCAACTCGTGGCTTTGCAATTATTTTGGTAGTTATGGGGCACATTATTTCCAAAGGCAGCGTGCCCGAAGGCAATAACTGGTTCTTCATTTTATTTAAAATGATCTATCAGTTCCATATGCCATTCTTCATGGTGTTGTCTGGCATTACCTTCGCACTGTCGCTGCCGATATTTCGTTCCCTAATCGAGATTCGCGCCTACTCGTTCAAACGCGTAAAGCCATTGATCATCCCATTCGTCGCTTTGGGCCTTTTGATCCTGGTGGGAAAACAAGTCGCGATGCAGTTCCTAGATGTGAGCAATCCGCCAGGAACTTTTGTGTCCAGCGTTACGACACTTTTGTTCGTTCCTGCTGAAAGTGCCGCTCGTTTTTTGTGGTTCATTTATGTCTTGTCCATCTATCTGGTCTTGGTGCCTCCTATTTTCTATTTCTGGGGACGACGACCAGTTGTGCTGCTTACCGTGGCGGTATTCCTTCAATTTTTTGACTGGCCAGAAGTGCTGGCGATCCGAGACACCATCACTTATCTCCCCTTCTTTGCGTTGGGGATGGTGCTTTGGATTCATCGTAATTCGTGGACTCCGGAGTCCTCGTGGGTATTCTGGCCGGGCACCATTGTTTTTGTCGGACTCCTTGCTCTGTCTAACTATTGGCCGGTTCCGAAGTGGCTTACCGGGTGGGCTTCCATCCTCCCGCTGATCGGCTTGGTTCAACGTATTCCTTCAAAATTTCAAAGGTTTCTGGGCTATTTAGGCCAGAATAGTTTGACGATTTATTTGTTCAACGTAATTGTCCTAGGAATTGTCAAGGGACTCCTTTTCTTAGTGTTGACATGGGACGGAATTAATTTTTTCCTCTACTTTCCGTTGCTCATGATTTCGGGCGTTAGCGTTCCGCTAGCGATAAAAAGCCTAAGCCTGAAGTGGTTTCCTCGAGTGGCGAAATTTATTTAATTCCGTGGTTTTTGGCTGGAACTCCGATTTATAGCATCCAAGCATTCATAAATGCCACCCTCAATCGCCCTATTAATTACGCTGGCCTTCGTCGCCTGGCTTTTCCGCCGGGATTTTCGGGAAAAGCCCAATGTGACCCGCGCCCTTTGGATCCCATATTTGTGGGTATTTCTCAGCGGGACCCGATTTGCCTCAGAATGGATGAGCATTTTCGGTCTGCGTTGGGGAGGTGGTTCGGCCGATGAAGGCTCCCCGTTGGATGGCTTTGTTTTCTTCGGACTGATCGGTGCGGGGCTTTACGTTCTCCACCAACGGCGTATCAGTCTGGCGGAATTCATTCGGAACAATCAATGGGTCACTATTTATCTGGCTTATTGTTTGTTAGCCGTTTTATGGTCGGACTTTCCACTGGTCGCGTTTAAACGCTGGATCAAATTGTTCGGCCAGCCGGTCATGGTTCTCATTATTCTAACAGAACCGGATCCGATGGAGGCCCTAAGCCGCTTGTTCAAACGAAGCGCCTATGTCTGGGTTCCGGTTTCAATTCTGTTCATAAGATACTTTCCTGCATTAGGGCGAGGCTATGATTCTTGGAATGGTTTGCCGATGGACTGCGGTATTACGCTGGGTAAAAACGCCTTGGGTTTTGATAGCATGATCTTGGGTTTCTTCTTCTTCTGGCATTTTCTGCAGGTCTGGCAACGTGAACGAAGCTTGTCGAGAAGAAACGATCTCGTTTTATGCTTGTTTTTCTTGGCCATGAACGGTTGGTTGCTTCACTTGGCGCACAGTTCCACCTCAATTGGGACACTGGTGCTGGCCATTGCGATGATGTTATTTCTCGGCCTCAAGTTTGTGGATGCACGGCGGATTGGTTTCTATCTGGCGACCATCTTCGCGATTTGCGCTCTGGCGGAATTATTTTTTGGGATTCACCATATCGCGCTTCAAGCTTTAAATCGGGATTCCACGCTCACAGGGCGAACCGACATTTGGAAAATCTTATTGCATTGGGATCTTAATCCGATATTTGGCACCGGTTTTGAAAGCTTTTGGACCGACGAGCGGGCGACAAAAGTTGCCAAAATATTGGGAGTGGCAGGCATAAATGAAGCTCATAACGGCTATCTCGAAATTTATATCAATCTCGGCTTGTTGGGGCTTGCGGTCACTTTTGCCATGGTATGGGCTACATATTTAAAAGCGCGGCAAGCGCTGATTTATGATTTCAACTTTGGCCGGTTTCGTCTTACTTATTTGGTTAGCGTTCTCGTCTACAATTGGACAGAAGCCGCCTTTAGAACCCACAGCGTTGCTTTTTTCGTTTTTTTCCTGGTGGCGATTGATTATCCGAAATTCCAATTCGCTGCCTCAGAACAATCCCTTGACCCTGACCGCTCGGAAGATTAAAGTTTAAAACTAAATCAAGTTAAAGCATTTTTGAACTAAGGTCCTATCATAGCTAGGAAGAACCGACACCGTGAGTTTAGCAAAAGAAATTGAGCCATAACCGCCGGTCTACAATGGGACAATAGTGGCAAGATTTTAGCTCAAGATACTGCAGAACGACACAAAACCATGGTAAAAATCGCCTAATTAATCAACTGGCATATACAAACCGTATGTGCTAGGGTGAATCTTGGCATAATCATTGCTTTAACTTTTTAAATGCAAACAAGAAATTTCGAGTTTTTTATGATGCTGTTGCAAAGAACCATTTTAGGATTTACAGAAACCCGATTGGTCGCGAGAATGGCAAGTGGAGGGTGCTTAGTTTTGACGGTGCTTCTGTTTCTGGCTGGTTACTGCCGAACCGATGCCGCAGTCGTTCCGGCGACCGACTGCTCCTTGGATGCGGTGCAAACTGCGATCAACCTTGCTACGCCAGGTGATACGGTGCAAGTTCCGGCGGGAACAGCGACTTGGACATCAAATCTGGTTGTTGGAGTCAACATCCATTTGATAGGTGCGGGAATTGACCAGACCATCATTACAAACGGGGTTATTACTTATTCTACAAACTGGAGCGGCATCACCACAAATATCGGCAACCTGATACAGTTCAACACCACTTCAAGTGATCCAATTGAATTAGCTGGATTCTCCTTCAATGCTCCGTATCCAACTAATGCCATTGGGGTCAACAATACGGTAACTTTTTTAACCTACTGCCCTTCAATTCGAGTCCATAATTGCCGATGGCAAGACTTAAACCAGTGCGGTCTGGAATTTGATCGAGCCTCTTACGGCGTAGTTGACCACTGTTGGTTTCAAAACTATAACAACAACTATGCTTTGATGGGTATTACGGCTCACAATGGGCATAACCCCGTATGGACAGATTCTTGCTCGTCAGGCTATGGCGACTGGCAATGGTCAACCAACGACCCAGTAATATATGGTTCTACAAACGAGTGGGTTTATGTCGAGAACTGTGTGTTTGATTCTCAAGGGACTGCCGATAAGCTAATCACTGACGGACGCGATGGTTCAAAAATGTGTCTGCGCTTCAATACCATAACTAATGGAGGCTTCCAAACTCACGCTCAGGCTTCGCGTGATAGGGCATTCCGCGCGTTTGAAATTTACGGTAATACCAACGTGAACAACGGAAGCCTGATGTTTTACTCCAATCCATTCTACATCACGTCTGGCTCGGGAAACATTTTTAGTAATACTTTTACTGGCTGGACTACTGGCATTGGTGGATGGCACCAATATCGGGCGACTGACAACCCCGGTTTTTGGGGTGCTGGAAATGGCTTGTCACCTTGGGATTTGAACTCGAATGGCATTATCGCTAGTGGAACTCACACCGGCACAAACAACTCTTATTTCCTTGAGGATACTAATGCGACGTGGACGGCGGGGCAGTTTGCCAATTCCACTTTTGAAATCATTGACACGTCGCGGAGCGAAACGAATACCGGGACTTACACACTCATTGTGACGAATACGGCAACACGCATTTACGGTCTAATTGCAGACGCTTTTGTTTATATCAACTGGACGCACGGAGATACTTACCAAGTCCGGCAAGTGCTGCGTTCTTTGGACCAAACGGGCGCGGGCAATGGCGACCTGCTACAAGGCGAGAGTGCGACCAATACGGTGCTTGGTGGGGCAGCATGGCCACGGCAAGCAATGGACCCGGTTTATGTTTGGGCGAATACAGAAGACGGAGCGCCAAACATGGCCACGTTGAACTATTCTTTCTCTGACAACGGCAATGGAATAAGTGCAAGCTGTAACGCAATTCGGCTTGGTATTGATGTGTTGAATACCAACCGGCCAGCCTACACGCCGCTGGTTTATCCGCATCCGCTGATCGGCGTTGTGGGTCCGCAGGTCACCAATCCGCCGGCCATCTTTTCTCAACCGCAAAGCCAGACCGTTCTGGAAGGCGGCAGTGTCAGTTTTTCCGCGCCTGCCATAGGAGCCAACCTCGCTTATAGCTGGCAATTGAACAACGTACCCATAACAGGTGCAACCAATAGCACTTTTATATTAAGCTCGGCAGACATCACTGACGTGGGGAGTTACACGGTGGTTGTTTCCAACCTTTACGGCAGCGTCACCAGCTCCCCGGCCGTTTTAATCGTGACCACCCCAACCCCGCAGTTGAGCCCGCCCTCGGGCTTGAGCGTGTTCAAACACTAGTTTTGTTCCCCCAACTTTTTCCGCCACTGCCGCGATGCTAATGAATTCCATCGTCTCTCCGACTGATCGCATTTTGGTCACCGGCTCCAATGGATTCATCGGCGTGAAGGTGGTTGAGATTCTGCTCGAATACGGCTACACTAAAATTCGCTGTTTCGTTCGCCCGTCCAGCAAGTTGGACCGCCTGAAAAAAATTCTCGGGAAAAATCCGGCTGGAAAAACTGCTGAAATTGTCTCCGGTGATCTGCTCTCCCGCGAGGATTGCCGCAGGGCGGCGGAAGGCGTTACGGTCGTCTATCATCTGGCGGCAGGCATGGAGAAGTCCTTTGCTGGCGCGTTTATGAATTCGGCTCTCGCCACCCGCAATCTGATTGAAGCCTTTATCGAACTTGGCCAGCCCAAGCGGTTCGTTAACGTGAGCTCCTTTGCCGTCTATTCCAACTTAAAAATGCAGCGTCACGCGTGGCTCGATGAAACCTGTCCGCTTGAAGAGGCTTCCCAGGAACGTTACGACGCTTACGGTTTCGGGAAATTGCAGCAGGAAAAAATTGTCTGTCATTACGGCAAAAATTGCCGCCTGCCGTTCGTGATTCTCCGGCCCGGCATGGTTTTCGGCCCCGGCAAACCGGAACTGAGCGGGCGGGTGGGCATCAACACCTTCGGTTTTTTTATCCACCTCGGCGGGGCCAATGAACTGCCGCTCACCTACGTGGATAATTGCGCTGAAGCGGTCGTGATCGCCGGACTCAAGCCGGGCGTGGATGGCGAAATTTTCAACATAGTGGACGATGATTTGCCTACCAGTAGAGATTTTTTGTCAGCTTACAAACGGAAAGTAAAACCTTTCTTTTCTGTGTCGGTTCCGTATTTTGTCGCCAAGGCGATGTGCGGCTTGTGGGAGGCTTATTCCAAACGGTCAAAAGGCCAGCTCCCCCCGGTGTTCAATCACCGTCGCGCTGCCGCCGAGTGGAAAGGAAACCGATTTTCCAATCAGAAGCTGCATGAGCAATTAGGCTGGAAGCCGCGTGTGAACATGGATCAAGCGATGGCCGCGTTTCTAGCCCAATACGGCTCGCGCAGCTTATAAACCAACTTTTGAAGGCTGCACAAAAAGCACTCCGCATTGCCATTCTTGGCTGCGGCAAAATTGCCGACCAGCATTTGCTTGCCACTCGGCGCATTGCCGGCTGCGAGGTCGTCGCGCTGTGCGACCTTGAAGTGCTTATGGCCGGACAACTTGGTGAACGCTTTGGCGTCACCGCTTGTTTTGCCGATGCGGCGGAAATGTTGCGCACCGCCAAACCGGATGTCGTCCACATCACCACGCCGCCGCAGGGACATTTTTCGCTGGCCAAGTTGTGCCTTGAAGCTGGCAGTCACGTTTACCTGGAAAAACCTTTCACCGTCACCGCGCTGGAAGCGGAGCAGTTGATTCGTCTCGCTGAAAGTCGCGGACTGAAACTTACTGCCGGCCATAATTTGCAATTTACACTGGAGATGCTCGAAATGCGCCGGCTAGTTAAGCAAGGATTTCTTGGCGGCAAACCCGTGCATCTGGAAAGCCATTTTTCCTACGGTCTCGGTGACACCAGTTACGTCGGACCGCTTCTCGGCAACCGCCAGCATTGGGTGCGGCAACTGCCGGGCCAGTTGTTGCACAATATTTTGAGCCACGGCATTGCCAAGCTCTGCGAATTCCTGGATGACGACCAGGTCGAAGTCATTGCTTCCGCGCATCAGAGCGAACAACTGCGCAGTCTTGGCGGCGCGGAGATTTTGGACGAACTCCGCGTGCTGATTCGCGACGGGAGCGGCACGACGGCGTTCTTCTGTTTCTCCACCCAAGTCAAACCCGGGCGGAACGAACTGCGGATTTGCGGGCCGGTTAATTCAATTACGGTGGACCACGCCAGCGGCAGTTTGATCCGTCACGAAAACCGGTCCTACAAGAGTTACCTGACCTTTTTCGCGCCGCCGTTGGTGAACGCCTGGCAGCATTTCCGCAATGCGCGGATTAATTTTAAAAATTTTCTCACTGGCAAACTGCATCAGGATTCCGGCATGAAGGAATTGGTGGAATGTTTCTACCAGAGCATTAAAAACAACAGCGCGCCACCGCTATCTTATCGTGAAATTCTGCTCACCGCGCGCATCATGGACGAGATTTTTGCCCAAATTTACAAAACGAAAACGCCCGTTTTCACGGCACCGTCCGCCCCCAAACCAAAGCCATGAAATACGTGCTCATCACCCCTTCGCGTAACGAAGAGAAGTTCATCCAAAAGACGTTGGACTCTATGGTGGCGCAAACTTTGTTGCCCGTCCGCTGGGTCATTGTGGACGATGGCTCCACGGACCGCACGGGCGCAATCGCCGACGATTATGCGCGGCGTTTTCCGTGGATCGAAGTTGTGCATCGGCCGAAGCAGCAGGACCGCAGCTTCGCCGGAAAAGTCCACGCCTTCAACGCGGGTTTTGAAAAAGTCCGCGCGCTGGAGTTTGAAGTCATCGGCAATCTCGATTCGGATCTTTCGTTTGACGCCGACTATCTCGCCTTCTTGATGCAAAAATTCTCGGAAGCGCCGGACCTTGGCGTGGCCGGAACGCCGTTCATCGAGAATGGTTATGATTCGGCCAAGGACAGTTTCGAGGGCGAGAATCACGTAGCCGGCGGCTGCCAGCTTTTCCGCCGCCAATGTTGGGAAGATGTTGGCGGTTATGTACCCAATCGTGCGGGTGGTATTGATTGGATTGCGGTGACGACGGCGCGGATGAAAGGCTGGAAAACCCGGTCATTTACCGAAAAACGTTTTAATCACTATCGTCCATTAGGCACGGCGCAAAGAGGCGTGCTGGCCTCGCTCTTTTCATACGGCGAAAAAGATTATTATCTGGGTAACTCGCCGGTCTGGGAATTGTTCCGCGTAAGCTACCGTATGATCAAGCCGCCGCGGTTGCTTGGAGGGGTGGCTGTGCTGTCCGGGTTCTGTTTGGCGGCGGTGCGGCGGACGAA
>Ga0075030_100002413_pt1 | contig 16934 bp, 9 predicted proteins | sample LitLauG_LLR_2012_FD_71393 | JGI IMG/M metagenome (GOLD analysis project Ga0075030, IMG submission 71393) | Freshwater sediment microbial communities from Pennsylvania, USA - Little Laurel Run_MetaG_LLR_2012 | ecosystem: Environmental > Aquatic > Freshwater > Creek > Sediment | place: USA... | reverse complement strand
AAAACAAAAAAAAAGAAATTTTTTTTCGCCCGCCCGCTGCGCCCCAGCTCCCCGCCAAGCGCGTGAACAAAGATGTCGAATTTTTCGCGCCCTCAGTCTCCAGGAGAAGCAGACGACAACTTCGCACGCGCTCGCTCGGCCATTGTCACCACAACTTCCGCTTTGATTGTGCAGACCGAAGTTGCCGCCGAAGCCGAGATTTCGTTCGCCTCCTATGTGGCGGCCGAGCTGCAAAGTTTGCGCGCACTGTCGTCGGAGGTCTATTCGCTGCGCGAGAAGATTGCGTGTCTGGAGATGGAATATGCGCGGCGTCGAAACTCCGTGCTCACGCGCGAGTCGTCGATATTCTCTCAAAAGCGCGAGAAGCTCGAGCTGTATCGACAACTGGAGGCAAACTTGCGCCTGGTCAGCACCAATGGCACCGAGGCCGATCGCGCTGCAATCGAGGCGATATTTCGTCGCGCCGAAGGTCGGTTTGATACATCGCCCTACCGATTGCCGTCGAAAGTCGAGACGTTGCGCGCTGAGGCTCTGCTCAACGAAGTCTACATTATTAATTCGTCGAGCCGACCGATCAAAATACCCGAGTATGCGTACGTCAACACACCGTTTGCCTTTGGCTTTTCGGATGAAGACGGCGACGAGGACGAGAATACGATGTATCTGAAACTGGCTCGCGTGCGCAAGAGCTCGAATCGCGCCGACATCTTCACGTTTGTGCTGACAAGTCGTGCATTGTGCACACGCGGACGCGCGGCGCTGCTGGAAGGCGTTGTCAAGCCGTATCGCGCGACCGAACTGCCCGTGTTCGAGCGCAATTTGATTACAGACCTCTGGTTCGTCCGCAACGCTACTGAACACTGCTTTCCGGCGTCGAATGCCGAGGTGTTTGAAGTCGCGTTACAAGGCATCGACGCGCGCGGCTACGCTGCTATGTACGGCAGTTCGTGCGGCGAAAACCCGCAAATTGCCTCACGTCTCCTCGATCTGCTCAAGTCTCTGCAATTCGACGCCAACGACGCGCGCCGCAAAATGCCAGTGGGGCCCGATTGGAATTGGCGATGGTGGCAGTCGAAACTACCGCTCGAGTATGTGAACGGCGCTTGTTTGCACAAAACCGGCTCGTGTGTACTGAATTGCGACGTTCTCGCAACACGCGTCAAGACAAGCCCCGATCGTCAGCCGGTGTTTTCGATGCTCGTCTACCACAATGGAACCGGACAATTGTTCTGGCAGAAATTCGATCACACCGACCCGCAAGCGCTGCACAATATCGTCGTTCCTGATGGTGCATGTGACGTACCGACTTGTTGTCACATCGACAAGCCTGCCGCTGCGCGCTCTGTTTCGCCGGCGTCACACAACAACTTCTCTCTGACTGCGCCGTCGCCGCTCAAGACGCTGTCGAGCTCGATGTACATCGACAACGACACAATGACGTTCTATGGCGCTCTGGAGAATCTCGCGCAACGTTCGTTTGTCGATCCATCGGATCTCATACGTGAGGCGCAGCGCGCCGCCGACGACTCGGCGTCGGTCGAGGCGTTGCTGCCACAAATCGGCCACAGCATTATCTTGCGCGCCAGCGTGCTTGATACCAATGCGCCGCTCGAGGCGTCGCGACCCTATGTTGCACCACAAGTCGGCGAGGCGGGCAATCGCAAACGTCGCTCAGACGTCACCGAGCGCGATCCGTGCGAGTCGCGCGAACCGAAGAAGAAACGCGACACTGGTGTTGATGCGCCCGCGGCTCCAGTCGGCGAGATCCTTGTCGCGCGCATGAGCGGTGGCAAGAAGCGTCCGTCGTGCAGTATCTGCGGCGTCGAAGGCGTGACAAAGACGACGCACGATCAGATGAATCATGGCAGCGCTCAAGTTCTCCCGCAAGAGGCGTTGCAAAAGTGGCGCACAGCCCTCATTGCCGAGGGAAAGTCGCCCGACGAATATTTTCAATGAATCTGGCGCTTTATTTCGGTATCGACAAATTTCTTCAATTCCATCCAGAAAATCGGATTGTCCCATGTGTTGTTGTGATCGCAGTTTGGTATGATCAAGAGTCGTGCCATTTTGCACACATCTGCCAGCCATAAGCTGTGCTCGGGCGGAATTAACCGGTCGTTTTCGGCGTGCAATAGAAGCGTCGAGACATTGACGGCGCCGATTTTGCGGCCGTTGACAAACATATCGTAGAACAGCGGCGTCAGCGTCGAAACAATACGTGAAATCGACCAGAAGGAATTGACGAGAATCATGCCACCAACGTGTCGCTGCCGTTTGCATAGTCGCGAGACGAGATCGACAGTAGGTCCGGTGCCAAGCGATGTGCCGAGCCAAATCTGTTTCTCGTCGGCGAAACCGAGTTCGTTGCTCACATACGCATGCACGGCATCGATGGCCTCGTAGCAGCCCTGCTCACTGGGTTTCAAATCGAGCGGATTCTCGCTTTGCAGCGGATGCGAACTACCGTAGCCCGGGTAGTCGTAGCCGACAATTGTGCATTGCAGATGTTCGCTCAGCGAGTCGAGCACGGGCAGCATGTCCCTCAAATCGCTCGCATTTCCGTACGAAACCACGACGACATAATCTCGTTTGTTCATGGCAATAATTGGTATTTCAGCGCTGCCTAGAGTTGGCCTGTAGTGCACAAATCCCAGCCGATCGGCTATGCGTGCACGATTCTCGGGTGGTCGAAAAACCATGCTGCTAATGTAAGCGCCCATTCTTTGATGTCGCACCGAGATATCTCGTTTGTTTGGTTCAGACTGAAATCAACGACGACAAGATAAATTGACAATTGAAATTTGAGCGCCTCCAATTTATTTGTGTGCTGTCGATACTTGTTCGCGGCTCGCGCCAGATAACTCCAAATGACACAGAAACAAACACCGCACGAGTGCTTCAATTATTACAGGAAGTATGTCAATTTCGACGCCGGTTACATTTATGTGGCGTTTATGAAAGAGGATCCCGACGGTGTTGCACCGAGATACGAGGAGCGCCTGGGCGCTGGCTACAAGGATGGCGAATTGGCCCGCGGTCTCTGTGGGTGTTTGGGCTCGATGTTCACGCGCGACGTGCAGATTTTCTGCGCCAGTTTCCTGTACATTCACTGTGAAGTTGTGTTTTTGCCCAATGAGGCGGCGAAGCGCGAATTCGGCGCCGATAAAATGCTCGCCGTGCTTGTTAACGAGAGAGATAATGTCGCCATGCGCTGGAGACACTTTGACGATCGCTACAAGTGGATCAAGCTGCGCGCGACGCCCAAGCAAATAGACATCATGCTCAAGTTTGCATGCACGACAAACGGCGAAGCTTTCTCGGGTTCGCAGAGAAACAGTGTGCCGCTGCGACCTGGTGTGGAACAGCCTACGGGCTGGTACTGCGCGAAGCATGTCGCTTCGATGTTACGCGTGCTCGATTGCGAGATGTTTCACTTCACGCGCACCAACACACTGACTGTCGACGAACTGCACGCCATGGTCGAGAATTGCAATCACTTTCCATCGGCTTTCATGGCAACGTCGAAAACGCCTGTTGAACTCGAGCGCATCCATGGCAGGCAAAACGTCCAGGAAGTAATCTACGATCAATATATGAAGAAGTAAACTTTACTCGTCTTCGTCGGCTTTCGAAATCTCTATTTTGGCGCCGGCAATCTTCTCGAGTTTCTCCCATTCAATAGTGACGCCGCTATCGGCGTCGAAATGCTCGCGCCACATTTCCAGCATCTTCCTAGCCGCGTCTTCCTGTGCCTCGCTCAGGTTCCCGCCCGAGCCAATCATTCCAGTGTAGTGCGGTGGTGACAGCAAAACGACGAGAACTTTTCCGTTTGTTTGTGCCGTGCTTTCGAACGAAAGAGGTTTGTAGCCGTTGTAGTTCTTCTTGTTGAACTCCTTCAAGGCCAATATAAAACTCATTTGTCGCGAGGCTGGAATAAATAATTACACACCGCTTCACTTGCGTCGGCTGGTCAATTTATTCTTGAATGTCGGATCATAAGCGCTTTAACAACGCGAGCGCTGCACCGATTGTGGTGAAGCGAAAACGCGTTCTACTAACTGAGAACACGCCACTCGACGCTGTTGCAGCGTACGAACAAAGCCACTCTGCTTCCACAAGTTCTTCGCGCGCTACGCAGAGAATTACCGGCGCTTACGACCACGATGACGAAGAGGAATTCTTGTCTAGTGGAATCAGAGAGGGCCAGGCGACAATCAGAGACGAAAGATTCGAAGACTACCAACGCGAAGACGGTCGAAAAGGTGAAGTAGGCGGAGTCGGCAGCGCCGATACCTACAACATCGAGTACATGGGCGAGTACGCTCGACGTCTCGAAGTGCTCCAGCAGCACCCGGACTTCGCATTTGCATTCCTCGTTCTCGGTTTCTTGAACGGCGATGTGTTTGAGATTCTCGACAAGGATGTGTTTCAGCGCGAAGTCGAACGCGACGTCGCTCGTGCGCGAGAAGAAGTACGCAAACAACTCACGCGCGCCGAATCCGTCGAAGCGCAGCGCAAATCCATAGCGGAGCTCGAAAAGCAACTGAAAATCACCAACACCGACATCGAATTGTTCGAGAAGCGCGAAAATACATGGGACAGCGCACGAAAGAAATATCTTGACGCGAAAACGTCAGTGGATCAATTGTTAGCGTTAAACGAAAGATTTTCCACGAGGGCAAATGTTACAAACGAGGACTACGAAGCGGTTGCTGCGGCGAGAAAACTTCCGAAAGAAGACTTGAAATTGTTCGATGTTCTGGCGCGCGTCGCATTTATGAAATACGGCCCTAGCGGATTGCTGAAACAAGGCTTCGCGGCGGACATCGAGACGTCATTTCGTTCGTACTGCATTGCTAACTACATTCCAGAAAAGCTGGACGCGAGGTTTGGAAATAATGTCGGCCAAAACATGCAACCTCTGGTTGTTGAAATACCGCTCTACCTGGCCGCTTTAAAAGCGCTCGTCAACACACGTGAAATCCTCTTAGAAATCGCACGGACTCTCGTCTTCGACAAATCCGATTACAAGGACAATCCCAGCCTGTTTGCCGACGATGTTTACGCGCTTGCGCAACTCGTCATACCCGATTACGAAGAAGGTCAAGTTGCCGGACCAGCGACGTTCAAGCGAATTTCTCTGTTGTTTTGGGCGCACATAAATCAAATGATTCGTCGCTCGGGTCGCGCCGAAGACGATTTGGTATTGAAACCTTCTGAATTTGTCGAAGACGCAGGCGGAGTCGCTGTCGTGGCTCCGAGAGGCACGCGACAAAAGAAGATACTCGGAAACGTCGTGGATGTGAACGTCGAGGACGAACGTCTGCAAAGCGCTGCGATTGGCGACAAAACCGTTTTCACTGCAGAGGAACTGGCTGTCTATAAGAAACAGAAGTTCAAGAACGCCGAGCCAGAGAAAACAATGCGTGGTGTGGCGCGATTGCTGCGACCACTTTTCATCGCGAGTTTCGGACGATTATTCTTCATCGACGGCAGCGTTGATTTATACGAGGAAAGTCGGTATCCGGTCGAGAGACCTCAAAGTGTGCGAAATGTCTATCGAAATGTCGATGTTACCAACTATGTGCATGGCTCTTCGGTGGCTAGTCTTTTTTCGTATGCCTTAATTTTACTGGAGATGTCGGCGCGTGACTTTTATTACAAAAAAGCCGACAACAGGTTGCCAGATGATACGATTACATCAGAACGAGCCGAGCAGACAGCGAAAGAATTCAAAGAGAAGCTTATCGAGGAGAATGACGTTGGTGACGGGTGGCGGCGCTACGAACGCCACTTGCGTGACATGCTTGTTCGTCGTCGCATGCTACTTTTTGTGGCGCAATTGTTGGATCTGATGTCAGGCCGCGTCGAAAATTCTGACAATGTTGGCATTCAACTCAGCGACGCGGAATTCGCTTCGTTGCGCGCTTACCTACTTGATCCCGAGAAAAGTCCGGCTTGGGCGGCAATCATCGATATCTACGACACCTCGATACCTCGCGTGCAACGCGCGCCCCCCGAGTACGTTCTGCAGCAGTCTGTTCTCACAGAATCGAGTTTCGAATTCAATCAATTACTGGAAAAATACAAGAAAATCGAAGATCCCTACAACAAACGCCTCATGGAAGTTGAAAAGAATACAATAGAGACTCGGCTGAAGGAATTCCGCGACAGATTGCACACAGTGTTGACGCGCTCGCAAGAAGACGAGAGGCGAGAAATCGAAAAGAATCTTGGCATCGCCGACGTGTCGCGTCGCTGGGCCTCGATGCCGTTCAATAGCGGCATTCTCGTTTTGTCGAATCGCTTTCGCTCGTGCCTGCGCGAAGCAACGAAACTGGTGCATCAACACGTGCCGAATCTACGCAATTGGACGAGCGAGCAGCTGCAACGCACCGAAGCGACGCAGGTGGATTTCGCAAAACTTGTCGCAACGAAAATCCTCATCGTCAACGCGACGAATCCGGGCCAGTATCTGCGCGACAACACAATTCCCGACTTGCGCGTTCAGCTGCGCGATTGTGTCGACTCGCTGCGCTCGATCGGCGGAAGACGCGGTGCGATTTGTAGCGGTTTCGGCACCGCAGTCGCGTCGTCGCGCCCCGTCGTGCCGCTGCGCAACTACGGACACTACTTTGTGTGAGACGAATGAAAATTTCTATTTCGAATCGCGTGAATAGACACGCACGCGCGCATTGTCGTCGGAGCTTGCCAGTCGGCACTGATAACCCAGAACTTCAGACTAGCAAAGCAATGGCGACACTTCTATGCCCAGTGAAGAGCACGAATGCGAATGTGAACGGCGAATTCGAGGAATTCGACGCCAATCTCGACGAGGGAACTTATGAGGATTTCGATGCCGCTCTGGAGCAGCAGCAACAAATCAATGTTCAGGCGCAGGCGCCCGTTGCGCCCGTCGCCGGCATGATGCCGACAGGCGGCTTGATGGCCGACGACGGCGACGACTACGCGCAAGCAAACGCGTCTGCCAACGGCGCTGGCGAGTCACAGCCCGGCACGCTTGCCGATTTGATCAAACTGCAGCAGCACACCAACACGCTGCTGGCGCACTTTATCAGCAATACCGTCAACGATGCGCACCAGCGCACGCTCAAGGCCTACTCGGCCGGCTCGAACAACGTGACGCGCGAGGTCAATCTCTTCGCGCAGGGCACGCTGCGCGGCTTCGCCGACAAGCCACACACCGCCGTCTTCAAGGTGCCGGCGGGCGTATTTCCGCACACCAACGGCACACTGCTCGACGTGACGATTCTGGAGCGCGGCTCGGTGTTTGCGGCGTCGATGATGCTGCACACCGATGGCATCAAGAGCTCGGCCGAGCCGACCGTCGTTTCGGCGAGCGGCGTGCAGGGCGTCTGTTTGATTGCCGCCAAGTCGAATTCGACCGACAAGGTGCCGATTGTGACGTCGAACGAGTCGGAGTTCACACGCTCGTTCAAAGAGGCGTGGCCGGGCGTGACGGCCGAGAATCTGATGAAGGACGTCTCGAAGCGCCTCATCAAGAAGGATGGCAAGATCATCGGCACGAAGTACCTCTTCGACGCCGATCACCCGATCGCCTCGCTGCTCATCAAGAAGTACAAGGACGCCGGCATGGACCACTCGAAGCAGTGGTCGTCGCTCAACGAGTGCTACACGTTCGACGAGGCCGAAGTGTTGCTCGCGAAAAACGATCTGACGAAGAAGCTCGTTGTCGAAGACACCGCAGTCGATCTCGATCGCATCTCATTCCCGTTCACACGCGCCGTTGTCAGCGAGGCCGCCATGAAGGATCGCACGGCGACGGCAATCAAGAATCGTTGGCTCGACACCGAGGAGATCGGTGCCTACATCAAGTCGGGCAATGCCGAGGCCGAGCTCGACAAGAAAGGCTACATCTGGGCCAAGGCGCGCATCACCTACGCGCCGTCGCCTGGCTCCGAGCGCACCGTTGCCGCGCCGGCGTCGTCGACGAGCTCGAACAATTCGTCGAAGCGATGAAATTAAAATTTTGCCGCTGCATTCGATTTTTATTCTCGAAAACTTCGATTGCGCGCGGCGCGTGATTTCTTTCGCAGGCGCACATGAGCTTCGTTGGCGTTGTTGCGGGCGTCGCCGCTGCCGTGCTTCAATTCATCGGAGCGTTTTTCGTCAACATCATTGTCGGTATTGTCAATATCGGCACGTGGTTCGTCATCTTCTTCAGCGCACTGTTCAATTTCCTTTTCTCGCTCGGCAGCAATGGAAATATGGCACCCATTCTCGTTGTCGGCCTCGCTGTGTCGGCTGCACTGGGGCCACCGCTGGTGAGCGACATCAATATCGTGTGGCAGCCACTCGACTTCATTGCCGAGGGCCTCGTGCGGCCGTCGTACGAGATTGTGAGCAAAACAATCGCCATCAACGGCATTGCGGTCTACGAATACTTTGCCGAGAAGTGGAACGCGGTGTGGTTCTACATCACCGAGCGCACCGAGATCTGGTGGCTCGACATCACCGACATCTACAACATCATATCTTCGACTGGCGATTACTTGCAATCGTTGAGCTTCCTGCGTTCGACGTGGACGTGGTTGTCGTCGTGGGTGCTCTGGTTCTGGAACACAAAATCGGTGGGCGGAAAAAGCGAGTATTTCTACGACTTGCCTCCCGGCGCCTACTTTTTCGAATACGTCAAATCCACTTTGGGAGAAGTTTTGAGCTTCGAAATGGATCCGACACTTGGTGCGTTTCCGCGCGAGGATCTCGATTGTGGCTACTTTTACGACCCTACCACTGGCGCATTTTCGGATTGTTCGGCACCTGACGATGCACACGAGACGACGTTCAACCCGAACAATTCGCCCGATCCAACTGGTGCAACGTACTATTTGCGCAACTTCTTCCTGGATCTTCTGCAAATCGTACAACTAATTGGCGACTTCGCTTTTGGCGAGATTGAGCAGTTTGCGTTTCCGGGCCAGAAACTGGTGTTCAATTTCATCATACGCGTTGAGAACACCAACAGCTCTTGGCGCAAGATTGCCGATATCTTCACGCGAATTCTTTCGTTCCTGGCCGGCTCAAGTTTCTATCCGAAAGACGGAAATGCGGCGACGGGTGCAGCACAGAGCAAACGCCTGGTGTTGGAATTCTACTTGGCGCACGGTTTTCGTGCCGTCGCCGACGTGCTGCGTGCAATTACGCTAATTATCGTGCACGCCGAAACTGTGCATTTTCCCGATCCTCTCTCAACGCCAGTTGGAGTGGGCGTTGAATACCTCATTACAAAACTGAAAGGCGTGCCTGGCGTCGATCCGTTTCTCGACCTAACCTTTACGAGCCAAAACAATGTTATTATCGTATCGAAATACTACACTGCTTGTCAAATCCTAGTTGGACTCTACTACGACAGCGTGCTCGGAGTTGAAGGACAAATAGATGCGCTGAATTGCGACGACAACGGCGGCGTTTTCACCAAAGTGTTGACGCCGCAGATCACGTGTCCGTTGTGGGACGGCGCGTCGATTCCTACGCCAGACACGCGCATCGATTATGTCTACGAGCTGTGGCTCGTTGTGCCAACAATCGAGGCGTTCCTCAACAATCCGACTGGTGGTGCAACATTTAACTCACAGACCGGCACTGGTGGTTCGTCGTATACACCGCGCATTGCACTGGCGTACGACAGAGTGGTGTATCAGCTTTTTAAGATCATCTACTCGATCATTTACTACGTCAATTCGCAGACCTTCTATCCACAGTGCGGAAAGGCCAACAACATCGACGGACGGTTCTTTGCCGACCAAGTTGACGACGCCTTGGAGACCGTGCTGTCTTATGCATTTTATCCGCGTTCATGTGGCGCTGGTTACACAAACGGACTACCCGATCCGTTTACATGCTTCGTAGCGCTCAGTTCGCAGGCGGCGAATGGAAAGCATTCGACCTCCATCTGGTACACATTGTGTTCGCTTATGAACGCCATATCTTTTACGCAGGACTACTATTGCACTGGTAAAAAACGCAGCGTGTCCAGCGAGGAATTTGCGGCGCCGAAAACACTGACAATGGCACAGCAGTGGTGGCTCAGAGGCATCTTACTCGCCTCGGACACGCGAAAAGCCTACACTGCGCTCGAAACGTGCGTCTTCGCTGTCAACTCAACAGCTCGCTCGTGCAGTTCGAACTCGTGCGCCATCGCACCTTGCATCGACGAAAGCCTCGATTGCATCGCCGGTGCACTGCCGAGCGAGAACACGTGGCACACACTGCTTACTACAAACAACAACACCAATGTCGCACCGCGCAACGTCGTTTCGGCAATCCTGCACGCTAGCGATTTTCTCCGCGGCTGCGCCGACTCCTACCTGATGCGCGCCTATCAATCAATTGCGAAATCGGTGGCGATTACGCGATCGTTTTTCATGGGCTGGACAATTCTGTCGACGGACTACGTGCCATCTCTTTTCACTTGCATGTCTGTGTTGCGCAACGTTACGAAGCCGTCTACTCGCGTCGACGACGCCTTTCAATTCGCCTCTTGTCTTGGCTACGACGTTGCGACGTGGAAAACGCCCGAAAACACAACTGTCGCCAATCTCGCGTTGTGGTCGGAATTTCTCGATGCAATCGGCGTACACGCGAACGAATCGCGCTGCGCCTTTCAGTTGCATCGACGCGGCATTGTTATCGAAGACGTTGCAAACAACGAATCCCTTTCGCTAGATCACCTGTCCTATCGGATTTGCACGTTTCAGTTCGCGTTCGGCTCGCGCGCGGTTTTGTCGCAAACGACGCAGCGACCACTGCGAGAGTTTCTTGATGCGTGGCAAGCCATTCCGGCGCTGATGGACTCTTTGGCACACGTGGAGAAACACGAATTTACACGTCACATGCGCGACGTCCCCGAGGCGCTGCAACCGCTGCCGATCAAAGTGCACAATTCAACCGCTGCGCCATACGAGCACATCGACGTGCGCATTCGAGCGTTTGGAAAGGCCATGCTACATATGATGCCTGCGCTAGAGATTCTGGGCGCTTTGTTTCACTATTACGCCGACGTGCACGACCTCGTTGCCATAGCACCTCTCTCACCCGAGGAAAAGGCGTCTCTCGACGCCGAATTGTGGCAGCATCACATCGGTGTACGCAAACGCACCGCTCCTGAGGCATCGCCACTTCTAACCGAGTTCGACGAGCGCAAACGAGAAATATCAGAGGCCATCGAGCCTCTCGACTCGCGTATAAGCATTGTGCAAGAATTTGGCAGGCTCATGTACTGGGCCGGAAAGTATCCAACAGCGACGGGAGCCACCGATGTTGTCGATGCGGCGTTTGAGTTTGCCGTCGATTTGAAACCGCATATGCGCGACTCTACGCCTCTAGTCTACATACGACCGCGGGTCGGAAATCCGAATTTGGCATTCTCGCACTCCAATGTGCCGTGGTCGCACATGCCATTGTCGGATTTCGAGGCGCTCATCGACGCGTTTGCAGCGTCGGCCGAGAATTCGCAGCAGAAGCAGCTTATAGCGGCGGCTGTCAACGCCTACAAGGGCGCGCGGAGCGCTCTGGTGCCGCACGATCGCTTCGGACAAAGCGCGGCACAACGTCGCGGAGCGCGTGACGCGATCAATTTGATGAGCACCGTCGTAACGAGTGTGTGGCGTCTCATCAATCGTCGCCTGCGCGTCGAGGGCTTTCCAGCGTTTCATGCCGCCATGCTTATGACGAGCATTCTCACAAGCGGAAAGAAGGAACTGCACAAATTGCCAGCGTGGATGAAGGGCAATGTAGCTTATCTGCCCGGCGCTGGCTTTGTCGACAACGATCAGTACGCACAGTACATCGCCAATGAGCAGCACGAGCGCAAGCGCGCGATGTTCTTGCCCACTTACTACTCGCACGGGCCGCTCTACTCGGCGAAGCGCGCGAAACTCATGCTCGCGCAAGCGCAACTCGAGTTCGCACAGAAACAATCGTTGATGGGCGAAGTGCCGGTGACGCAGGGCGCTTACTACGAGCGACAGAAACGCACGCATATGGCGCGCGTGCTGAAGCGACACACCACATTCGCCGATCGTTCAGCGTTTTTGTTGCGTCACAACATGCACGAGGACGACGAGGTGCTGCATCTCGTCGCGCCCGAGTGGTGGCGCAAGCGCACGAATTTCGACGCGCCCGCCAACACTACAGAGAGTCGACAGCGCTACACCGTTCTTGCGTCGGCGAAGAGCGGCGATTTTCTCGGTGCCATCGACGACATTCTGCACACGCTAGGCGCTCCGCCCAACGTTCTCGAGACGGCGCTCGTAAAATTCGAGATGGAGGTCGTCAATCTTTGGGACGGCATCAATGATCCGATGTTCCTCGAGAAGATCAAGCTATCGGCCAAATCCTACCTCGCCTCGTTGTCGTGCGACTACTACGCCAACGTGGCTGCGAGCGGCACGCAGCCGTACAAATTGTTCTGCTTTCCCAATTTACCCGAACGCGCGTTTTCCTGGTACCTCTACTTTCCGGAGAATCGCAACTTGCCGCTGTTTGGCTACTTCCAAGATGCCGGCTATATTCGCTGGCCACCGCAGATGATCTTGCAGGATTGTCCGACGCCGCGCGTGCCGATTCTACAATATCCACCTCCAGTTGCCTTTCTCCAACAACACGCCACCACAGTCACCTTCGCGCCAGGCACCTACGAGACAACAAACGGACAGAGCGTTCCAGTTTATCCAGTCGACACAACGAGCATTCTTGGAAATGTCAACATCACCGATTGGTGCAAGTATCCGGGCGCCAATAGCATGGGAGAACGCCCGTACTGTCCGACATTCGACTACTGCACACGCGTCTACTACTCGCCCGATCACTTCGGTTTCACCAACGGCGGAGAGAATCTCATCGTCATCTTCAACGACATTCGTTTCATCTACGCCAATGCCATCGCCAACAATGCGTGGCTGCACTCACGCCTCGTCGCCATCTTCTTCCTCTTCCTACTGCTAGCGTTCAAGGGCGTGTTTGGTACATTCCTGTCTTACGGCTTCACACTGGTGTTGCTATATTCCGAGTTCTTCATTACACTAACGCCGGAGAACTGGGCGTACGTTTTGATCTGGCTCTGGTTCTGGTTGCTCGCGTTTCCCGTTGTGGCGTGGCTGCAATGGGCGCCATTTGTGCTCTATCTCTACTTGCTGCGCTACTTCAACAACGCCTACTTCCTCACGACGTTGTTTGCCGATTTGCCCAAAATCTTTCCCGACACACTGGCAATCAGTTTTCTGAGGTGGCTGGCGTCGGTCGAACCTATCAGCTTCTTCGGCCTCATCACATTCAATCTTCCTTATCTCGACAGTGCCGTGCTCACCAGCTACGCCGATAGCATTGTTGCGGCGCAGACGCATTTTCCAGCCACTGAACTCAACAACGTCATGACGGTCGCGGCGTACTGGAATCTTGAGTTGCTCATTCTCGAAGTGCTCGGCTTCACTTTGCTTGCTGTTCTATTGGGCGGGTCGATTGTCTACTTTTTCGCTGCCTTCTTTCCAATTCTTCCGGCGCTTGCGGCGCTGAGCGAGGCGTTTACGTCGGTGTTTGTCTACTTTGGTCTCGCGAGCTCGGTGGCTGGAGTCGAGGATCTGCATGTCGAAGTGGCAAGTCGAAGTGCGCGGCTCGCTTCCGACGTTCGAGGAGCGCTCGACTCGCTGCGACGCAAAAACGAGGAACTTGCAGCGCGCGTCGCCGAATTGTCGCCGTTGAAAAAATAAGAGGTTTCATTAAACGTTCACAGATGCTCCCTTCAAATTCCTCACAGCAAGAAGTGGCGCAAGCGAGACGCGCAGTGATCGATTGGCAGCCAGCAATTGTCGCAGCAGCTTTTTCGTGTGTTGCACCAGTCGCTCGTTGCACGGCGAGCCCAACACTTGCGAGGTCACCGAAACGGTTACAAAATCGACGTGCGTCGTGATAGCGCAGAAATGTTCGATGCAATCTTTGAATAAAATCGAACACTCCAATGCCTTGATAAGCGGTAGAATCTCTGCCAGCGAGCGTACGCTGGTGGGCATTGTCCTGAAATAGAGGAGACGCAGCAAATCAACGATCGCCTGCTTGTGCTTGATGGTTGTGTTGATGACGGTGAATGTCGATGCGAGGTTGGCGCCAAAGATTGTGAGTCGCGAGTCGTGCAGTTTGAGAACGAGTTTATCGATATACTCCACCACGGCCGAGCCATCGTCCATTTCGAACATTAAACTCACTTCGCACCTCTCACGTGTGCGAAACTCGTAGAGTGGCTCGAGACATTTGAGTAGGCGCTGCTGTCGCGCGCGCACATTCTCCTCGGCCTCTACCATGGCGTCCTTGTACTCGCGCAACTTGTTACAGAGAAAGCCGCGCCGATTTTCTCGTGCGCTCCTGAGAAGTTTCCGCGCTTCGACTAGCCGCTGCTCTTCAAGCAACCAGAGGTGATCTTTTAAGTCTTGCGTTGCGCACTCGGAAATCGAGCGCTCAACTTCGTCGACAAACGCGTTGTAGGCGGCTTCGAGGAACTGAACTTCGATATCATCGACGTGGATCGTCGAGCCAAGCCGCGTAACTTGCAAGCAAGCGTCGCGCCACACCGACATTGCTACGAGCAGTCGGTTGCGTGGGAAGTACGGCACGCTGTCGACAACTTCGACATACTCCTCTTCAATTGAGAGGAGGCCGAATTCGCCGTTCTCACAACTCGCTACATGGTGCAAATCGAGCACAACCACCATGGCACCGCATCGCGGTCCAGTGAAGCGAAACATGCGAACACCATAGATTGTTGTGCGCGTCGCGTCAAAGTCGCGAAATAACTCTTCGCGATAGGCGGTTGGAACTTTCGTGCTGATTTTGACAAAACAGATTTTTTGGCTCATCTCGTGTGCGGGCACGAGATTCTTTAATTGTGTTTCCAAATGAAGCAAAGCGAAATAATGAGAAAGAAGCCAATCAGCCACACTTGATACCAGTCGTTGGCGGCGTAGATCAGCCCCGACGACTGCGAGAAAACGAGCAGCGAAAGCACCGTCCAGTAGAGGAAGGCGTTGTCGCGACGTCGCAGGTTCTCGCGACTTCCCCACACGACACGCAAGTCGGTCTCCGTCGACGTCGCCCACCTGAACACAGTCCAGTAGAGGATAATCATAACGGGCACGGCGATTTGCACGCCCAGATACGGATCGCTGCCCTCGTACCCACCAAGTCCAACGAGAGTCGTCGTCGCGCCGAGCATTGCGAAAAGTGCGAGGTATTTCGTGATCAACCAGCGCAATTGCGGCGTCTTCTGCATTGGCCCGACACGAGACCACGGCGTGATGAAACCGGTTATCATTACGATCAATTGGCCGAGAAACGCGCCAATGAAGCCGTTAATGAACGCATCGCCCAGAATGGAACCTGGCAGCGTCTCCAACGCCAAATCGAGCGTCTCCGTGAAGCCGAACGAGTGAAAAGCCACCAGCATCACGCATTCGACAATCTCGAAGAGAAACGCACCGAACCAGGCGTACCAGAAATTCGAGAGAAACATACGCAGCAGCATCGGTGTGATAATGTGAATGGCCACCCAACCCTTCGCATCTTCACAGCAGAGCCAGTCTAGAGAATGTTGAACGCGCTTCGTATGAAACGGCACGCATGTCGCCTGACGATCGCACCGCGAGAAAACACCCGGTGCAGTCCAGAGTTGGTAAGGAAAATTTCCGTTTGCCTTGGCGTCCATGTGGACACACTCGTTGATTTATAAGGTTCTTCCAACCGCGATGTAGACACAGTTAATATAAATTTACATAATAGTGAATTTTGGCGCTTCAAATTTAGCGCAAAAATTTCGAAAATATTTGATTTTTGGGAATTTTGGGCGCAAAAAAATTTCGTGGGATTTTTCTGGTTGAGCTGGAGGATCGTGTCAAATCGGTGAGTGAGTGATGCGGATGGCAAAATTTTCAAACTCGAGTTAGATACCAATTCGTGTTATTTATGCATTTTGTAACATATTTCATAATACAACCATAATCCATAGACCACTTAATCGACCCAAACGAAGGCGCCAAAAATTTGGACCTCGGATCGCGAATTTTTCAAGTCTCCCTTTAGGGTCCATTGAGTGGCCTATGGACCGTAGTTGTATTGTGAAATATGTTGTAAAATGCACAAATAACACGAATTAGTATCTAACTCGAGTTTGAAAATTTTGCCATCCGCATCACTCACCGATTTGACACGATCCTCCAGCTCAACCAGAAAAATCCCACAAAAGAACCAGAAAAATCCCACAAAAGAACCAGAAAAATCCCACAAAAGAACCAGAAAAATCCCACGGCCATGTTCAAAATCCTCCAGGCCAAAAACACGGAAAATCAAAATTTTCAGTTTTTTTTCTGCTTAAAATTTTACAAGTCCGGGCACAAATGACTCCGTAAAATTAACACGAGTAAATTGCAAAAAATTGATTCGTGGGGTTTTTTGGGCGCGAAATTGATTCGTGGGATTTTTCTGGTTGAGCTGGAGGATCAGGGTGTTTGTGATCCTCCACATACCCAAGATGGAAAAAATTTCGAACTTGAGTTAGATATCAATTCGTATGATTTATGCATTTTACAACATATTTCACAATACAACTACGGTCCATAAGCCACTCAATGGACCCGAAAGGGAGACCGGAAAAACTCGCGATCCGAGATCCCGATTTTTGGGGTCCCTTTTTGGGGTGTGTTGGATTCTCTATGGACCATAGTTGTATTGTGAAATATGTTGTAAAATGCATAAATAATACGAATTGATATCTAACTCAAGTTCGAAATTTTTTCCATCTTGGGTATGTGGAGGATCACAAACACCCTGATCCTCCAGCTCAACCAGAAAAATCCCACAAAATAACCAGAAAAATCCCACAAAAGAACCAGAAAAATCCCACGGCCATG